>SCPO01000166.1_pt1 | contig 60311 bp, 78 predicted proteins | sample 6106821 | NCBI WGS metagenome assembly SCPO01 (sample SAMN10720448, study PRJNA508395) | human gut metagenome | isolation source: Participant 2 stool, 0 month | host: Homo sapiens | collected 2017
GCTGCCCAGATAACGCCATTGGCCCAGACGGTATTATCCTCCTCACAGAAGTAAACTACATTTACTGCTCCGCCTGCTGCCGGACGGTGCTCGCTGTTATTACCACCTCCATGATTCCCATTTCCATGACCGTGTCCGCCTTCCCAACGATCGTCATCATCGTCATCGTCCCAACGGTCATCATCCCAGCGATCATCGTCGTCATCGTCATCGTCCAGCGATCTTCATCATCATTGTCATCATCATCCCAACGATCTTCCCATCGGTCCTCCCAGTCCTCTCCATGGTGAGGTCTTGCCTGAGCTTCCACACTGCCGAACTGGGTTCCTGCCATCACAAATGCTGCTGCAAATAATAAACCGGTTAAATTACGTTTTCTCATATAGGAAACCTCCTCCTTTTATATGCATTGTTTATTTTATCTGTTTTTTATGAGCAGATTATAGCTATTTTTTTCGATTAAATCAATGATTTTTAAAAGAAGTAAGAAAACGTATAGGAAATGTAAACAAGACAGAAAAATGTAAGAAACCGTTATGAAACTGTTACTTTTTCTGCATATTCTTTCCCTGATGCAGTGACAGAAAACAGTTTTCTTCATGTCCCCATACAACTCCAACCGCCTGCAGATAGGCATATACAACTGTAGTTCCCACAAACTTCATTCCGCGCTTTTTAAGATCTTCTGAAATCCGGTCAGACAAAGCAGAGTTTGTCTTGCCTGTCTCGCAGATTACCTTTCCCTCTGTCCAGTGCCACAGATAACAGTCAAAGCTTCCGTACTCTGCCTGAATCTTTCTAAATATACGGGCATTGGTGACAGCGGCAATTATTTTCAGAGAATTACGCACAATTCCCGCATTTTCTTTCAGTTCCTGAAGCTTCTCCTCTCCATACCCGCAGACAGTTTCCAGCTCAAACTCATCAAATGCCTGTTTGAAGGCCTCTCTCTTATTTAAAATGCATTCCCAGGAAAGCCCTGCCTGAAAACACTCCAAAACCAGCATTTCAAACAGCTTTCTGTCATCATGAACCGAGCGTCCCCATTCCTCATCATGGTAGCGGATATACCGCTCATTCTTGGATTGGCCCAGCAGCACCTGCATTTTCCATCCTTCCATTCCACCCTGTCTTCCTCCTGTATAACAGAAAATGCTCCCGAAAGCCCCATACAGGGATTCCGGGAGTACATTTTCCTCTCATCATTTCACCTTTATTTTCTCAGAATAGTTACAGAATCTTTTCACCGCAGGCATATTTTCCGTATACCTCCCGTTCGTCGCCCAGATAGATCACTCGCTCCAGACGCTGCTTCACCGTCAGCGGTTGGGGATGGATCAGGCGGCTGTCGTCAATGATAACCGCATCAAATTCATATCCCGGCTCAAAGCTTCCTGTCTTTCCAAAGAACGCTCCGCCGCCCTTGGAAGCCATATAAAAGACCTCCTCTGCGGTAAGAGGCTTTAAGGAATCATCCTGCAGCCTCCATCTTAATTTGGATGCCTGGATAGCCTGAGACATGGCGGTAAAGAGATTTTCTGTAGAACCTCCTGCCACGTCGCTTCCAAGCCCCACATGAAGGCCCTCCTCCAGATACCGCCGCACCGGTGCGACGCCGGAAGAGAGATTGGTATTGGATTCCGGACAGTGGGCCACAAATACGCCTTTCTCCTTCATAAGAGCCATTTCCTCTTTTCCAGAATAAACGCAGTGAGCCATTACGGTAGGGCAGTCTCCTCCGAACAGTCCAAATTTATCATAAGCATCGCCATAAAATTCAGACCAGGGACAAAGCTCCTTCACCCAGGCAATTTCCCCCGGATTTTCTGATAGATGAGACTGCATCGGAAGATGGGTTTCCGTCTGAATCTCCTTTAAAAGCTCCATCAGCTCATCTGTACAGCTGGGAGTAAAACGCGGAGTCAGAATCGGTCTGGTATGCTTATACTTCCGGTCAGCTACGGCCTTCAGCCACTCCCTGGTAGCCTGAGCGGAAGCCTCAGCTGATGGCTCACATAGATAATCCGGGCTGTTGCGGTCCATATTTACCTTTCCAACCATGGTGTGAAGCCCGGCCTCCTCTAAAAGATCCATCAGAATCAGCGTGGCCTCATTGTGAATGGTCCCGAAAATGCAGGCCCGCACGGTAGCGCTCTTTTCAACTGCTCTGCAAACATTTCATAGGCCTTTTGGGCATACTCCGCATCCTTATATTTGGACTCCTCCGGAAATGTATTTGTTTCCAGCCACTCCAACAGCTCCATGTCCATTCCAAGGCTGCGGAATGTATACTGAGGAGCATGGATATGGAGATCCGTCAGTCCGGGGATAATCAGGCGGTCCTCCATATCCTCCACGGGTATGCCCTTTAATTCCTCCGGAAGCACCGAATACACATCCCGAACCCGGCCTTCTTCACATACCAGCCAGCCCTGTTCCATCACTTCAAATAGGGTTCGCTCCTTTGTATAAATGATATTTCCTTCAGTGCAAATGTTTTCTGTTCCATAGATTCCATCCTCCTTACAATTCCCTTTATCTAAGGGTCATAAATGCATAGCGGAACACAAATACCACAGCGATCAGTCCTGTCAGTACTTCTACCTCCTTCGGTCTTCTTGCAAGGATCTTCAGAAGGCAGTATGTAATAAGCCCCATTGCAATCCCGTTTGCAATTGAATAGGTAAAAGGCATAAATACAACGGTACAGAAAGCCGGAAGTCCGTTTGTCATATCCGAAAAATCAACATCCTTGATATTGCTCAGCATCAGAACGCCCACAAAGATCAGAGCCGGTGCAGTTGCCGCTGCCGGCACAATGCTTACAACCGGGGCAAAAATAATGGCTCCAAGGAAAAGAGCTGCTGTTACTAGGCTGGTCATTCCAGTCCGTCCTCCTGCTGCAATGCCTGCGCTGGATTCCACTACAGTCGTTACGGTAGAAGTACCCACTAATGCTCCTGCTGCTGTGGAAATCGCGTCCGCCATCAGTGCTTCCTGCATATGAATCACTTCTCCGTTCTCATCGATCAGACCGGACTGGCGTCCTGCTCCCATAAGTGTTCCCATTGAGTCAAACATATTTACCAGTGAAAAAGCTGAGTACCAGCATAATAATAGTAAAAATGGCATCTGTAACACTCTTTCCCTCAAACAGGCCTGCCACATCCATTTTAAACAGAGAAACCTCACCAAAATCTCTGAATTTTGCAGCCAGATCCAGGTCAAAGGCAGACAGCTTTGTCACTCCCAGAGGGATTCCTACCACTGTGGCTGCTACAATTCCCCAGAGAATCGAACCCTTTACATTCTTTGTGTGAAGAACTCCTATGACAATCAGTCCGATCAAAGCCACCAGAGCGCCGCAGATCAGCTGTGTATCCACGCCATTTCTCCACTGGGCAAAATCAACCATGCTTACAAGCGTAGAGGGATTGCTTACAACCAGCCCCGCATTCTTTAAGCCCACAATGGTGATAAACAGGCCGATTCCCGGCGTGATCGCCATTTTAATCGGCTCCGGTATGGCCCGGATAATCGCCTGGCGCAGTCCCACTGCCGTGATTACGATAAACAGTACGCCTGAAATAAATACAATTGTCAATGTCTGATGATAAGTATACCCCATTCCCAGCACAACCGTATAGGCAAAAAATGCATTCAGCCCCATACCGGGAGCCTGAGCTAAAGGCACCTTGGCATATACCGCACACAGAATCGTACCAATAAAAGCGCCGATGCAGGTTCCAATAAATACGCCGTTGGAGATTTTAGAGGCCATATCCATGTCTCCCCCGATGACAAATGGATCAGCCAGGATCTGAGGATTCAGGATCAGGATATACGCCACCGTGATAAAGGTGGTGATCCCTGCCAAAACCTCTGTGCGCATATTAGAGCCGCTTTGTGAAATCCCAAAAAACCGTTCGAAAAAACCTTCCCTTTTTTCCAATGTTATGTCCTCTCTTTCACATTTTTCTTCATCAGCAGCCAGTCTGCGTGCGTTCTGCCTCATCCCTCCTTTCTCTACAGATAATCTCTGCTTGTGTAACCCACTGAATTTCATAGGATGCTCTTTCCTATGAACTAAAAAAGGTTCCGCCAACGCGGAACCTAAATCTGCTCATATCTGCCCCAAAGACCGCGCACAGCTGCATGGCGGCCGCCCAAAACCAGCCCCATGAAACTATGTAGTCAACTATTTACGGCAGTTGGTAGAAACTCTGACCAATCTCCAGGATATACATAAAAATCTGCTTTTATGAAGTTACTTTCATTATAAGCATTCCCATTTTATTTGTCTATCCTAAAAAGTATCGAAAAACCAAGCTCTTTTATAGCCACTTTATACAAAAATTTTTGTGGTGCCTTTTATTTTTGTATTTTCTAAGTGTTTATAAATACTCCCCATTGCTTCGGATTACATCCTGATACCAGTAAAAGGATTTTTCTGTCTCTTAAGACTTCCTTTTCCTTCATCATCTCTGTCTACATAAACAAACCCATATCGTTTGCTCATCTCCCCTGTAGATGCAGACACCAGGTCAATACAGCTCCAAACAATATAGCCCATAAGCTCTACTCCGTCTTCCATTGCCAGCTTCATCGCCTCAATGTGCTTTTTCAGATAGTCGATCCGGTAATCATCCTCAACCGTTCCTTCCGGTGTGAGCACATCTCTTGCGCCAAGACCATTTTCTACAATAAAAAGCGGTTTCTGATAGCGGTCATAAAGCTGATTCATTGTGATCCGAAGACCAAGAGGGTCAATGGCCCATCCCCACTGGCTTGTTTTCAGCCAGGGGTTTTTCACGGATTTCACCACATTTCCCTCATTTGACATCTTATCCGCCATATCCGCAGCCACACAGCGGCTGGAATAATAGCTGAAGGACATAAAATCAACTGTATTTTTTAAGATATCCGAATCTTCCGGCTCCATATTCAGACAGATACCCTTTTCCCTGAAAAGCTTTTTAGCATAGCTGGGATAATGTCCGCGAACCTGCACATCAATGAAAAACAGATTTTCCTGTTCTTTTTTTACAGACTCCCATACATCCTCCGGATTACAGGAATACGGATAAAAGCTTCCTCCGGCCAGCATACAGCCCACTTTATTTTCTGGATCTGTTTCATGGGCTGCTTTTGTGACAAGAGCGCTTGCTACAAGCATATGGTGAGCCGCCTGATAAATAACCTGATTTCTGTTTTCTCCTCTGCAAAGGCAATTCCTGCCCCTGAAAACGGACTGTGCAGCACAATATTGATTTCATTAAATGTAAGCCAGTATTTTACCAGTCCCTTTAATTCCCTGAAGCATGTTTTTGCATACCGTACAAAGCAGCCGATCACCTCTCTGCTTCTCCAGGAGCCATATTTCCGGATCAGGCCATACGGCACATCAAAATGGCACAGCGTAACCAGAGGCTCCATCCCATATCTGCGGCATTCCTTAAACAGGTCTTTATAAAAAGCGATTCCTTCCGGATTGGGGAATGCCTCATCTCCCTCAGGAAACAGTCTGGACCAGGAAATAGAGGTGCGGAATACCTTAAGTCCCAATTCCCCCATTAAGGCCAGATCCTCTTTATAATGATGATAAAAATCAATCGCCTCATGGCTGGGATAAAAGGCATCTGTCTGCAGCTCAGGATCAGAAACCTTTCCCAGCTTCACATCCATACGACTGGAACCGTGGGGGATCAGGTCGATATTGCTGATCCCACGGCCTCCTTCCCGATAAGCTCCTTCTGCCTGATTGAGAAATGGCTCCTCCCCATAAAAAATTCTCCGGTACTCTGAAATCACTCAATGTTATTTCTCCTCTTCTGGAATATCCTCAAAACCGATCACCAGTGTCAGCACAAAGGACAGGACAATGGATAAAATGGTGATGCCTGCAATCCACGCAATACTTCTTCCCGGATTCGCCGGATCGATAAACTGTACTCCGGTGAGAACGCTGGGCGATACCATAGAACGGCTGGCAAGCCCTCCGATTCCGGCCAGACAGCCACAAACAAAGCCTGTGATCAGAGAAGCCAGAAGAGGACGCTTTAAGCGCACTGCAACGCCATAGAGAGCAGGCTCTGTAGTTCCTGCGATCAGAGCAGAAGATGCTGCCGCAAGAGCCGTCTGTCGAAGCTCACTGTTCTTTGTTTTTAATGCAACTGCAAGAGATACGCCGCCCAGTGAAAGATTTGCTCCGATCTCAGAGGGCATTACTGTACCCTCCATTCCCGTCTCGGAAATAGTCTGTAAAATAGTTGGCGTAAATACACGGTGCATACCGGTAATTACAAGGAGCGGCCAGATCGCGCCCATGATTCCTACTGCCACAAAGCCAAGCTTGTCCTGAACTGCGAAAACGAATGAGGAAATGCCTTCTCCTACATATATACCTGCCGGCCCAATGATTAAAATAGCAATGGGAGCCGCAATCAGAAGAATCAGCATGGGCTTTAAGAAGTTCTTTGTCACAGCCGGAGTGATCTTATCAACGCCCCGCTCAATATAGGACAGAATCCATGTCATACAGATTGACGGGATAACGGTATAGGTATACTTTACGGAAGCAATGGGGATTCCCATAAAATGAGCCGCTGTATCGCCTACTGTAACTGCCTCCATCATGCTTCTGAAATCCGGATGAATCAGAACTCCTGCAATGGAAATTGCCAGAAACATATCCGTCTTAAATTTCTTTGCTGCGGACGCTGCTACCAGCATCGGAAGGAAGTAGAATGCTCCGTCGCCAATGGTATTGATCAGCTTATAGGTTTCTGAATCAGCAGACAGGATACCTGCCATTCCAAGGAGCATAACCAGAAGCTTTACCATGGAGCCGCCGATGATAGCCGGAATCAGCGGGGACATGGTTCCCACAATCGCATCCAGAATGTTATTTCCCACTTTTTCTCAGTGTCAGAGGTTCTTTCTTCTCACCTTTGGCAATTTCACTCTGCTCGCCAAAATTTCCCAGTTTTAAAACCTCCTGATAAGCGGTTCCTACATGGTTGCCGATGATGATCTGGTACTGTCCTCCCTGTTTTACCAGACCCATAACACCGTCAATTGCTTTTACTGCCTCGTCATCTGCCAGTGTTTCATCCTTTAACACAAAGCGGAGACGGGTCATACAGTGAGTAACGTTTGCAATGTTGTCGATCCCACCAATCTGCTCTACGATTTTTCTGGAAATAACCGTATAATCTTTTGCCATTTTCTTTTCCCCCTTAAGGATTTTGATAGATACATTATACGAAGGGAATCATCTACTGTCATCGCTTTCAGGGCCTAAAAAAACAAGTGACACCTTTAATCACTTGTTTTTTATATGTAACAGAATGTTTTATCAAATAGCTCCTGGCCCTTTAGAGGTATAGCGGTACAGCTTCTTGCCCAGACGTTCCACAATACTCACCGCCGGGATCTGGGTTGTAACATCATAATCACCCAGCCGCATATAGCTGACATAATATGCAATATTATGATCAGACAGCTTTGCTATGGTGCAGTTTTCCGTATTCGTGATGCTGAGGATCCGGCAGTTCTGCTCCTTAAACCGCATAACATGCCGGATGGTATCTCCGGATTCCCCCGATACAGAAAATACGATCACAAGACTGTCCTTTAAAAAACTGCTCTCTGTAGGATAGTGCGGTTCATCAATATACAGGCAGAATTTACCCATACTTGAAAAATACCGCGCTCCATATTTTGCCACGATCCCCGACATACCGCTGCCTACCAGAAAAACATGGTTTGCATGAAAAATAACCTCTGCCAGCATTTCCAGCTTATCTTCAAACTCCTGCGCTGCGGTTTTTTTAAGAAAGTCAACGACTTCTGAAATATCATCCCTTACGTTTGCCTGATCCTTCCTGGTCTGATAATCCCGAAGCTGCAGCTTAAATTCTGAATAGCCGCTACATCCCATTTTTTTACAAAACCGCAGAATGGTAGACGTTGAAACATGTACCTCATCAGCCAGCTCCCGAATCCTCATATATTTCACCTTTTCAGGATCTTTTACAACATATTCATAGACCATTCTCTCCAGATCATTTAAGGCTTTTACCTGCTCCACATCAAACATTTTCATGTCCTCTCCCATCATTTCTAATACCAGTCTATCAGCCAAAGCTTCTGCCTGTCAAGTAAGTTTCCCTCTGTCTGCTCCTTCTTCCCATATCTCTGTCAGATCCTCGATCAAAAGCAGTCCCAGAGGCCCTAAAATAAATCCCAAAAAACCAAATAATTCCATTCCCACATACACTGCCGCCAGTGTTTCCAGAGGAGATAAGCCAACCTCACTGCCCATATACTTCGCTTCCAGATACTGGCGCGCAAAGTAACAGGCCAGATAGAGAGCCGAAAGGATCAAAGCATCCTTCCACTGTCCTCCCAGCACGCACAAAAAAGCCCAGGGCAGAAGGACAGCCCCTGCTCCCAAAAGAGGCAGGGCGTCCAGAAGAGCTATGGCTGTGCCTGCCAAAACAGCATATGGATTTCCCATCCAGATCATGGCTCCTATACTCAAACCACAGGTTAAAAGAAGGATGATGCCCTGGCTTTTAAACCATGCCTTCCCGGTCTGTACCAGGCGGCTCCCGATAAGATTAAACTCTCTGCGAAACAAGGACTGATCCCGCCTGTGCCGAAGCTCTTCCATCTCCTGAAGACTCAAGACGGCCGCCAGAAAGGAAACCAGGCAAACGAGAGTCAGACGTATAAAAAAAGCCGCTGCAGGCAGGGAATTTGTCATAAGAAAAGGCATCAGGCTTTCTTTCGCCTTCTCCCCCAATGTGGCTGTCATTTCAGCTGCTGTTTCAAACAGACAGCCGGACTTTAAGCCTGCTGCCCGTTCCATTTTCATACAGTATTCCGCCATCCGGCTGTCAAAATCCATGATCCATCAGGGGCAGACGGACTGCCAGAAGCTGCAGTTCCCGGCACAGGCGCAGGATTCCCTGCCAGACCCAAATCCCCAGACCGCCAAATATAATCCCTATTTCTGCTGCTCCGATCAATCCAGAGGGAATTTTCCATGTTTTTCCAAATGCAGAAAACTGAAAACGATACCGGATAAAACGGACCGAAGGGCGCAGGATCAAGGCCAGCGTATAGCCAATGAAAAAAGGAGCCACAAGAGGCAGCAGGTACTTTAAACCTGCATAGACCAATCCTGTGGTTCCTGTTATGATTAAAAATTTCTTCAGTTTTTACCGGGCTTTTCCATGGACTCACCTGTTTTTTGATTTGTACCTTTGTACACCCTAGTATGAGCCTTTGGAAAAATAATATTCATAAAACATATATTTTCTTTTTTTAAGACAGATCCCGGCACAACTCTCCCAGATATGCCGTCACTGCTCTGAGACAGCCGTCCACTCCTACGAGTCCGCTGTCTACGCACAGATGATAATTCTGCGCCTTTCCCCAGGTATTTCCAGTATAATACTGATAATAATCCTTCCGCTTCCGGTCTACCTCACGGATCCGGCGCTCCATTTCCTTTTCATCCGATCCCGGCTCCAGCTCCATCATACGGCGGATCCTGTTTTTCATCTTTGCATAAACAAAAATATTGATGCTGTCCTCCAATACCATATCAGCACACCGGCCGACAATAATACAGGGGCCATGGGATGCCAGACGGCGGATCACATTCGACTGCGCCACGAAAATCTGATCCGACATGGGAACCTGGTAAATGTCAGAAAATGCATGATAAAAATTCCGATCCAGGGGATCTTCCACCACAATATGCTCGTCATACCTGCGAAATGCTTCTTCCGCAATATTGATATCGTCGGCAGCCATGGAAATCAGTTCCTTATCATAAAGGAATCCCCAGCGCATCTGCCAGCTTTACTCCCAGCTCGCGTCCACCGCTTCCAAATTCACGGCTTACTGTAATTACTTTATTCATAACGTCCACCGTCCCTTCTCCTTTGTCTGTGCCTGTATGGATCCATAAGAGCCATCCGGTTATGGGGCTATTATAGCATACCTTACCGTCATTCCACAAGGATGAACCGGACGTGATTTTTCCTTATCCCCTCTGCCACAATCCGGTCGATCATATCCACATAATCGCTGCAGTATTTTCCGTACATAGGCATAACCGCAGCCTGAAAGCGGGACTTTTCTTCTTTGGAAAGCTCTGTTATGATACAGCCTGCTTCACGGATATTCTGCTCAGACTGTGCTTCGCGCTCCTTCCACAGAGAACGCTCATACCTTGCGGATTCTTTGGCACACTGGGTAATAATGATCCTGTACTCCTCAGGCAGCTTATCCCAGGTGGACTGGGCCGCCAGCTGCAGCTCCGGCACTCGGGTATGCTCATCGATGGTGTAATACCTGGCTACCTCATAATGCCTTGTGGACTCATAAGGGGCCAGTTATTTTCCGCTCCGTCGATTTCCCCGGTCTGAAGACCGGAATAAACTTCCCCGTAAGCCATCTGCTTCGGCACAGCTCCCAGCACGCGGATGCTGTCGCTCATAAGCTCCGACTCCTGAACACGGATGGTAAGCCCCTTCATATCCTCCAGCTTCTCTATGGGACGGACCGAATTGTAAAAATTTCTGGCTCCTGCGTCATACCAGGAAAGAGCTACCAGACTGGAGCCCTCAAAGGAACCTAAAAGCTGTCCCCGATTTCCCCTTCCAGCACCTTCCACATATGCTCCGCACCTGTATACAGATAGGGAAGCTGAAGGACATTCAATTCCGGCACAAATTCCGATAAAGGCGACAGAGACACACGGGCAAAATCAACGCCGCCGAACTGAAGCTGCTCGATCACCGTTCTCTCATCCCCAGAATCCCCTCGGCATTGATCAGGATTTCCACCTTTCCTCCGGTTCTCTGCTTTACCAGTTCTGCAAATCTGTAAGCTCCTGAGTAGTAGGATAGTCCTCTGCCTGATTTTCCGCATAGGTCAGCACAAACTCTGGTACATTTTCTTCCCCGGCCCCCTTCTCTCTGCTTTGGCACCCCCATACCGAGGCGGACAACGCCAGGATCAGGCCGGCAGCCAGGATGTTTCTCTTCCCTTTCACTGCTTCCTCCTTACTTTTTTCCATGATTCATACGGGCAGTGATAAACGAATAGACCGCTTCACGGTCTCCTCCCAGCACCCGGTCCGTAAGCACATATCCATGGGTCGTATCGGAAAAGATCACCAGCATATCCGGTTTCTTTGAAATACGGCGGATCTTGTCCCATACAATATCCGTATGAGCCGTTCCCACAGTCACATGGATCCCCTTGCCGTCAATCATGATATGAGTATCCTCTTTGATCGCTGAAGCAATCTTTTTGGAACGTCTCCAGATCGCCAGGGGCTGAAGCACGGTAAACAGACTGCAGCCTAAGATCAGCATGGCCCGGTAGCCCCATCCTGCTCCTCCCCATTTTACATAGGTAAGGATAAATAAAGCCGCTGTAAATATCAGATTGCACACGCCTACCATAGATCCATACGTATAGTACATAGACAGACGCCAGTATTCTCCATTGCTGAGACGATAGGTATATTGATACATAAGCCTTCCTCCGAAGTGATTTTTAAAGCCGTCCTGATAAAGCATCAGAACGGCTTCATGATTGTTAATTATAAATGATTTCTGCTGTTATGCCAATACCTGAGGCAGCCACAGGCTGATTGCCGGTACAAATGTGATCAGAAGCAGCGTAATGATCATGCACAGGTAGAATGGAAGGGTAGCTTTTACAACCTTCTCCATTGGCAGCTTTGCAATGGCGGAACCGATGAAAAGAACGGAACCAACCGGAGGAGTCAGAAGGCCGATACCGCAGTTTAATACTACCATGATACCGAACTGAATGGGATCGATACCGATAGAGGTTGCGATCGGCAGAAGGATAGGAGTTGCGATCAGGATGATCGGAGCCATATCCATGATACAGCCTAAAACCAGAAGGATCAGGTTTAACAGCAGTGCCAGTACGATTGGGTTGTTGGTAAAGTTTGTAATAGCAGTTGCTGCCAGATCCGGCACATGGAGCTGTGTCAGGCAGTAACCGAAAATACTGGAGGTTGCGATCAGGATCAGTACGATAGACAGTGTGTCGATGCAGTCGCCTAAAACTCTCCATACGCCCTTCCAGTCAAGTCCCTTGTAGATAAATACACTTACAAGAAGACTATAGATAACAGCGATCGCTGCGGACTCAGTAGCTGTGAACACACCGCCTACTACGCCTACTACAACGATCAGAACGGCTGCCAGAGCCCAGAAGGAAACGCTGAACTGCTTTAACAGCACCTTCATGCTGAACTTGTCGCCCTTTGGATAATTGCGCTTTACAGAAATAATGTAAGAGCCGATCATCAGGGAAGCAGCTAACAGAGCGCCTGGAATATATCCTGCTAAGAACAGGCTTCCTACGGAAATACCGCCGGCTGTGGTAGCGTAGATAACCATGTTGTGGCTTGGAGGTACTAACAGTCCCTCACAGGAAGATGTAATCGTAACTGCAGTGGAGAAATCTCCGTCATAGCCCTGGTCAACCATCATAGGGATCAGGATGGAACCTAAGGAAGCTGTATCTGCAGATGCAGAACCGGAAATACCGCCGAAGAAATAGGAAGCAACGATGTTTACCATTGCCATACCGCCGCGCATCCAGCCCACGCAGGCATTTGCCAGAGCGATCAGCTTTTCGGAAATACCGCCGGAGCCCATAAGGCATCCCATGGTGATAAAGAACGGAACAGCCATCAGGCTGAAGGAACTGATTCCCTTTACCATCTGCTGGCAGATCGTAGTCAGGTTATGTCCCTGAGCTACCAGACAGAATACGGAAGAAAGAGCAACCGCATAAGCGATGGGGAAACGCAGGAAGATCATCAGGAAAAAGCTTCCAAGTAAAACTAAAATTGCAAATGTATTCGCATCCATTATTTTGCTTCCTCCTTTACAAAGATCTTTTTCACATGATTGTAAAGAGCCTCAATCTCAAACACAACCATAGCCACTCCGGCTAAAGGAACCGGGAAGTACATCCAGAATCTGGATACCTTTGGCATACTTACATAAGTACCCTTGGAACCAATGCCGGTTGCATATTTCCAGCCCACTGTGATCATGATCACAGCCAGTACCAGTACGGCAACATCTGCAAGGATATCAAGGAAGGTTACTACCTTTTTCGGTAAGTAATTGTCAAATGCGGTCATACGGATATGAGCGCCTCTGCGGATGGCCAGCGCTGCAGAAAGCACTGCCATATAGGACATACAGGTAAGAACTACTTCTTCACTCCAGGCCGGGTCGGGAATAAAGGAAACGTAACGGCCCACAACAGACATGGATGTGATCACAATATCCGCAACCAGAAGCAGCTTGCAGATCAGCAGTACAACCTTGTATACCAGGTCATACGCCGGTTTGATCTTGTCGATTTTGTTGAAAATCTCTGGCATTTCAGATTTTCCCCCTTTTCTTTATTGTGTATTCGGATGTCTGTTAACAACATTTTAACAGGTTCCGTGATACCAAAACAGGACACAGAAAATATCCAAAACTCTCTGTGTCCTGTCAGTTACAAATTTACTGCAAGATTACTCCATATCAAGGAGCTGCTGATACAGTTCAGCCTGATCGGAAGTATTGGACTCGATTACATCTTTACAAGCCTCTTTCCATGGAGCCTTATCCTCAACCTCAACAACGGTTACGCCGTCAGCCTTAAGCTGCTCCAGAACCTCATTCTCTTTGTTCTCAGAATTTTTACGGTTGTTAGCAGAAGCGTACTCGCCTGCCTCCATAAGGATAGCCTGCTGATCCTCGGTCAGTCCGTTCCATGCCTCGTCTGTGATAACAACCTGAACAGCGCCCAGAGTATGTCCATCCAGCATCAGGTAAGGTGCAACCTCAGGAATGCATTGGAAGCATAGTTTGCGATCGGCTGCTCAGCAGCGTCAACAACACCTGTCTGCAGTGCGGAGTACAGCTCGTTCATGGAAACAACAGTTGCGTTAGCGCCCAGTCCGGCTACCATACCTGTCATAACAGGATCATTGGAAACACGGATCTTTAAGCCCTTTAAGTCTTCAAGTGTGTTAGCCTCTTCCTTAAAGAAGAAGTGACGGAAGCCTTCCTCACCGTAGAACAGACCTCTTACGCCCAGGCCCTGCTCAACCGGCTCTGCTAAGAACTCATCAGCAAGATCGCTGGTTGCGAAGTTCCAGAAATGCTCACGGTCAGCAAATGTATAAGGAATGGAAAGAAGCAGAGACTTCTTTGCGCCGTAGCCATTTAATGCGAATGCGGAAATACGGGACATATCAATGGTACCGCCGCCGCCTAACATGGTATCCAGAACGTCATTCTCAGAACCCAGAACGCCGCTGGCCTGGTCGATTGTCATCTTTCCATCGGAAAGCTCTTCAACCTTTTCCTTGAAATCGGTAGCCATCTGGCCAACGATCGTATCCAGTGGGTTAACCTCTGCGTATACCAGAGTTACCTCAGGCATATTTGCAGTGTCATACTTGCCGGAAGCTGCTGCCTCTGCCTTGGTCTCACCCTCTGCCGCCTCAGTCTTCTCTTCTGCCTTGGTCTCCTCCTTTGCAGCCTCAGTTGCAGCCGGAGCAGCTGTCGTAGTCTCTGGTGTCTTCAGACCGCAGCCTGCCAGAGTACCTGCAGCCATTGCTGCGCAAAGTGCTGTGCTTAACCATCTTTTCTTCATGTTACACATCCTCCTCTTAATACATCATTCACGTTTTTGATATATATCTTAACGCTTTATTTATGTTGATTTCATTATATAAGGAAAAGCGCACAATGAACATGGTAAATTTTTGCGAATCGTAGTATAATTTTAACTTTCTTTATATTTTCTTTATATTTTTCCTTATCACCCATTCCGATACTCCGTCGGACTCTGTCCGGTGATCCTCTTAAATACCTTTGTAAAGTAATTGGAATCACTGTAGCCTACCGCTTTTCCCACATCCTTTATATTAAAAGTGGGCTGCTCCAAAAGCTTTTTTGCCTCAGCAATGCGGTACTCGGTGAGATAAGCAGTAAAATTCTGGTCAAAGTACTGTTTAAAAAGCTTGCAGAAATAGGGCTCTGAGTAGTTCATCCTCCGTGCCAGCTCCTGCATGGAAATGTCATACATATAATTTTCTTCAATAAACGAGCGGATCATGGCCCCTACACGGCTCATGTGATCATTATCATCCTCCGGCTGAACCGGATCTTCTTCAAAATCAGCTTCCTCCGATTCATTTTGAAAGAACTGTTCCATCTCCTTCCTCTGCCCCTGCTCTTCTACCATGCGCATGGCCTCCTCGATCACAAGCATAAGCTCATTTTCATCATATGGCTTAAGCACATAATCAATGGCCCTTACAGAAATAGCTTTCTTTGCATAGGAAAATTCATCAAAAGCTGTAAGGAAAATGATCACACAATCCTTATCTTTTCCCTGATTTTCTCTGCTGCCTGGATCCCGTTGATCCCCGGCATCTCTATATCTAAAACAGCAATCTGGATCTTCTCCTTTTCATACAGCTCCAGTGCCTGTCTGCCGTTTTCTGCCTGATAGATCTCACACTGGCCTTCCAGATTTTTATTGAGCATTTTATACAGTACAGCCCGCTCTATCATTTCATCATCCGCTATCAACATTCGGTACATTATTTATCCCCCCTGTTATGCTTTTCCTGAGGAATGAACATCTGAATCACCGTGCCCCGTCCTTCTATGCTGGCGATCCGGAATTCTCCCTGTTTGTACATCATGTGGATACGCTTGTAAATATTTCCCAGTCCTATTCCAATCCTGGAGGTCCGGCGCTCCTTCATGGCCTCCGTGACCTCTGCCAGACGCTCCTCAGACATTCCGAGCCCCGTATCGGCTACAGAAATAACAAGCCTTTTTCCCTGTTCCCAAATCCTTACGTGAACTCTTCCGCCCTGTTCCTTCTTTGACAAACCATGAACCATGGCATTTTCCACCACAGGCTGCAGCGTAAAGGCCGGAATCATAGCCTGCTCTGCATCAACCTTAAGATCACAGCTGTAGAGAATACGGCTTCCAAAACGCATCTGCTGAATATACATATAATCCTGCACCACCTTCAGTTCCCTGGCAAGGGTTACGATCTGCTCTGAGGTCTTTAAGTTATACCGGAACAGGCTGCTCATGCTGCTGATCATCCGCTCTGTCGTAACCGCCTCCTCCAGCTTTGCCATGCATGCGATCATATTCAGAGTATTAAAGAGGAAATGGGGATTGATCTGACTTTTCAGCAGCTCCAGCCTGGCTCCGCTAAGCTGCTTTTCCATCTCTACCCTTTCGATCTCTTCCTGTGAAGCAGTTCGGACATACGGTGATTCTCCTTTAATGTATCAATATACCCCTTTGTAGACCGTTTCATTTTGTTAAATGCCCGCACCAGTTCGCCCATTTCATCCCGGTTTTCTACAGAGGGTATCTTCTCCGGTAAAATCATTTTTGGCGATTTTTCTGGCGCACTGGGCCAGAAGGACTGCCGGAGATACCAGCGCGTTGGAGAGGATTTTGGTTAAAAACATCACAAAACCCATAAAGACGGCGGAAATAGCCAGAATCAGATAGGGCATGTTATAAAATACAGGTACTTTTTCCTGATAACTGTCATTCCCTTCTTTTAAAGTGACCTGCACCAGACGTCTGGCATAGGTCTGAAGATATTCCTGCATCTTGTACACCCGGTACAGCCGTTCCACAAAATCGCTTTCCCTTACCTGTGTCTCAGCAAGCTCATCCCGATAGGCCTGATAGGTTTCATAACCATTTAAAATACTCCAGGTGCGGGCGTAGCGCTCTGTGCCAATCCGGGCATAGTCAAAGGGAAGGGAGCGGAGACAGCGCTCTGTACGGACGCAGGACAGAACATACTGATCTCTCGTATCAGGTGTGGCATCGCGGATATAATCCGCAAAGGACTCAATCTCAAGATCCAGTGCCTCCTGAAAATCATGGCAGCGGGAATTGTCATTTAAAATGGTATTGAAGCCTCCCAGCGAGAAGTTCATAATACAAATACTGAACGTAGCCGAAAGAGCCATGATCAAAATGACCATGGCTGCAAAAATACCGATCTTCTTTTTGATGGAAATCGTTAACCATATATTACGAAGCATAGATCTGTATTATAATCTGCGTTTCCTTTCTGTCTGTATCCTCGACTCAGACTCAGAAAGATTGAGCCGTCTTTTGGGTTCTTTCCCGGCTCTTTGCCTCCACTATCTTTTTAGGTTCCTCTTTTGTAGTAGAAAGTTTTAGGTTCTTCCCTGGCTGTAGCCAGCTTCTTCGGCTCCTCTTTCACCACGGCTGTCTTTCTTCCGCCGGTCTCTGGCTCCTTCTTTGCGGCAGCCTCCTTAACAGAGCTTTTTGCAGCCCTCCCGGCCTTCTTTTTGCCAGCTTCCGGCGTACAGGAAAATACCAGAAAGCTCATTGGCGGGATATTGCATTCGATGGAGTTCTCTCTGTCATCCCATGGAATCTTCTTCGAGCTCTTTGCGCGGGCGTTGATCCTGCCCTGACCGCCGAATTCCCTGGCGTCACTGTTGAAGATTTCCTTATATTTGCCTGCAAACGGTACTCCCAGACGGAATTTCTCATGCTCCACATTATCAAAGTTGCAGATAAAGAGCAGCGTTTCCTTTCCGTCTTTGCTTCTGCGTACATATAAAACCATGCTTTCTTCATGATAGCTGCAGTTGATCCACTCAAATCCACTGGGGTCAAAGTCCTCCTCGTAAAGAGCCGGATGCTCCAGAACCATGTGGTTTAATGCCCTTACATAGCTCTGCATATTTTTGTGAAGAGGATACTGCAAAAGTTCCCATTCCAGAGAAGCATTTTCATTCCACTCGTCAATCTGGCCAAAGTCCTGTCCCATAAAGAGCAGCTTCTTGCCCGGATGGGACATCATAAAGCCGTACGCAGCGCGCAGATTTTCTGCTTTCTTTTCCAGAGTTTCTCCTGGCATTTTCCCCATCATGGAGCCTTTTCCGTGAACCACCTCGTCATGGGAAAATACCAGGACAAAGTTTTCACTGTAGGCATAGAGCATGGAAAAGGTAAGCCCGCCGTAATTATTTTTTCGGAAATAGGGATCACAGCGCATATAGTTGGTGAAGTCATTCATCCAGCCCATATTCCACTTGTAGTCAAAGCCAAGACCGCCGTCCTTTGGATTTCCGGTGATCATGGGCCATGCTGTGGACTCCTCTGCGATCAGCACAGCGCCGTCTTTGCGTCCCTTAAATACGCTGTTTAAATGCTTTAAGAATTCTACGGCTTCCAGATTTTCATTTCCGCCGTACATATTGGCTACCCACTCGCCGTCATTTTTGCCGTAGTCCAGATACAGCATGGAAGCAACTGCATCCATTCGGATACCGTCTGCGTGATATTTTTCAGCCCAGAATAAGGCGTTTGCGATCAGGAAATTGGATACGCCGGGACGGCCGTAATTGTAAATCAGAGTTCCCCAGTGGGGGTGAGAACCCTGTCTGGGATCTGCGTGTTCATATACACAGGTACCGTCAAAGCAGGCCATGCCATAGGCATCTCTGGGGAAATGAGCCGGTACCCAGTCAAGGATCACCCCGATGCCGTTTTCATGCATATAATCCATAAAATACATGAAATCATCCGGGGTTCCGTATCGGCTGGTGGGCGCATAATACCCTGTCACCTGATATCCCCAGGAAGCGTCTAAGGGATGCTCCATCACCGGCATCAGTTCCACATGGGTATATCCCATATTCTTTACATAATCAGCCAGCTTTACAGCCAATTCCCGGTAATTATAGAACTCAGACCCGGCAATCACATTTCCATTTTCATCCTCTGCAAACGCCTTGCGGATCCAGGAGCCCAGATGAACTTCGTAGATATTAAACGGCTTGTCCTTTGTATCAGAAGCGGCCCTTTTCATCCACTCCTGATCCTTCCACTGATAGTTTCCAATATCCCACACAATGGAGGCATTATTGGGGCGCAGCTCTGCATAGTTGGCATAGGGATCACATTTTAACATGGGTTCCCCGGCCCGCGTTTTCACCTCATACTTATAAAGGCAGCCTGGTTTTAAGCCGGGAATGAACAGCTCAAATACACTTGCATCTCCCCCCCAGCTTCCTCATCTGATGGCGTCTGCCGTCCCAGAGGTTAAAATCTCCTACCACGCTGACTCTCATGGCACAAGGGGCCCATACGGAAAAATATACACCCTCCACACCGTCTATTGTCATGGGATGAGCACCCATTTTCTCATAGATGTTATAGAAAATTCCCGCTTCAAACTTCTTGAGCTCCCGCCCGTATACTGAGGGCCAAAGGCGTAAGGATCTGTAACTTCTTCCTCCGCCCCATTATCATAGGTCACTAAAAGCGTATAGGCTGTTTTCGTCTTTCTGGGAATGAGGACTGCAAAAAAGCCTGCTTCATCTGCCAGCTCCATATCATATGTCTTTCCCGTATTGGAAAGCTTTACCTTTACAGCCGAAGCCGTAGGAAACAGAGCCTGGATCAAAAGCCCCTTTTCTGTTATGTGAGATCCCAGAAGTCTGTGAGGATCTGCAGACTCCGAATAAGTCAGCTCCTCAATTCCCGCCCAATCCATCAAATCGTATAATACCTGTTCCATAAATACAGCTTCCCCCTTCTGCCGGCTACAATGTCTGAGCCCGTTCTGAAATATTTTGCCTGAAATTGATCACATCATGCTCATACTCCTCTTCCATCAGAGGAGAAGCAATCATAAAATCCGCGCTTGCTTTATTGTTTGCAATGGGAATGTCATAAACCTGTGCGATCCGAAGAAGCGCCTTCACATCCGGATCGTGAGGCTGGGCCGTGAGAGGATCGGAAAAGAAAATCACAAAATCAATCTTTCCTTCCACAATCTTGGCTCCGATCTGTTGGTCGCCGCCTAAGGGCCCGCTGTTGTATCCCTTTACCGAAAGGCCCGTATACTCTGTAATCATCCTGGCTGTGGTGCCTGTCCCGCACAGAAAATGCTTTGACAGTGCTTCCTTATGCTCCAGACACCAGTCCATCAGTTCATGCTTTTTCTGGTCGTGTGCAATCAACGCAATGTTTTTCTGTTTTCCAATGGTCATTGATAAGTAATCCATTTTCCCGGCCTCCTTTTATGCTGTGCCTGTTTCTTTTCTACTCTGAAACCCGGTTTACCAGGGTTCCTATTCCCTCAATGGAGCACTCCACCACATCCCCGGGCTTTAAAAAACGGGGCGGATCAAAGCCCATTCCCACACCGGCCGGCGTTCCTGTAGCGATAATGGTGCCTGCCTTCAGGGTCATTCCGGCAGAAAGCTCGCTTACCACATGGTCAATGCCAAATATCATAAGCTCTGTACTGCTGTCCTGGCGAAGCTCTCCGTTTACCCTGGACTGAATGGAAAGCCTGGGCGGATAGGGAAATTCCTCCGCGGTAACAATACAAGGCCCCATGGGAAGAAATCCATCCAGGCTTTTGCCGAAATACCACTGCTTATGACGGGTCTGAAGGGTTCTGGCGCTCACATCATTGATCACCGTATAACCGAAAATATAATTTTTCACCTCGGAGACAGGCACATTTTTTGCGTCCTTTCCAATAATAACCGCCAGTTCAGCTTCGTAATCCAAATCCTGCACTAACTCCTTATGACTGGGGATTTCAGCGCCTGTACCCGTAGCTTCGCTGACCCGTTTTGAGAAATATACGGCAAAGGGGCGCTCTCCGCCAAAGGCCTCTTTCTTATAGCGGGCCGATTCCTCTGCATGGGCCATATAATTGATGCCCAGGCAGATTACATCCTGCACAGGATGAGGAATAGGCGCAAGAAGGATAGCCTCCTCTGCGGGAACTGCCCCTTTGATCTTATAAGGATCCTGTCCTGACACATACTCCAGAAGCTGCTTTTCAGACTCACTGATGCCCTCGATCAGCTCCTGCATGGTTTTATAATCCATATCCAGAGAGCGCAACGGATAGATCCATGTTCCATCCCTGTTTATAACGCCCAGTCTTCTCTTATGTTCAATCTCATATGTAACAAATTTCATTGACGGCCTCCTGTATTCTGCACTCACTTATTGTCTACTGTACCACATTTTTCCGATTTTTTCTACTTTTCGGCTCTGATTTCTATTTTTTCAGTCTCTTACTGCTGCGCATCCCTGAAAATCCTTCCCAGCTGTATCACCACTGTAGGAAGAAATGCAGCCATTCCTACAGCCGCCGCCTGAACCGGCATGAGATCGGATGCGGCAAAAAACATCTGCAGCCCCGGCACAAAAAGAACCGCTGCCAAAAGAATGCTCCCAAGCATAAATGCCGCCAGACTGCCCGGATTGCTGAGAAGGCCAAGCTGTATGATCGAATAGCTGCTGCGGCAGTTAAAGCCGTGAAACAGACGCGCCAGTGTAAGCGCAGAAAATGCCATGGTACAGGCCAGAGCTTCTCCCCCCTGTCTCATTCCCAGGCTCCAGGCCCACATGGTTGCTCCCGCCATCAGGCCGCCCTGAAAAAAGATCTGTCCGACAAAGCCGGGAGTCAAAATCCCTTCCTTCGGGTCTCTGGGCGGTTTCTTAAGCAGTCCATCCTCTGCCGGCTCCATCCCAATGGCGATTGCCGGGAGAGAATCGGTGATCAGGTTGATAAACAGCAGATGAACCGGAGCAAAGGGAAGGGAAGCCCCAAAAGCGAAGTGTAAAGGACGCACAGAATCCCTGCCATATTTCCGGACAAAAGAAACTGGATGGCATTTTTAATATTGCGGTATACGTTTCTTCCATTGGCAGCAGCCTTGATAATCGTAGCAAAATTGTCATCCGCCAGAATCATGGAGGCGGCATCCTTTGACACCTCTGTTCCTCCCATACCCATAGCAATGCCGATATCTGCTTTTTCAGGGCGGGGCATCATTTACCCCGTCGCCCGTCATGGCTACGATATGCCCCCGTTCTGCCATGCTTTACAATGCGTATTTTATGCTCCGGAGATACGCGGGCATAAACAGAAATCTGCGGCAGCTTTTTCCAGTTCTTCTTCTGTCATCTGATCCAGCCGGGCTCCTGTAAGCGCCAGATCTCCGGGCAAAAAAATGCCGATCCGGCCTGCTACAGCCATTGCCGTTGTCCGGTGATCTCCTGTGATCATCACCGTGCGTATTCCGGCCTGACGGGCCGCAGCCACTGCCGGGCGTGACTCCGGCCGGGGCGGATCCATCATTGCCGCAAGCCCCAGAAACACAAGGTCTGTTTCCGGATCCTCCTGCCATTTGGCTCCGAACCGGCAGGCAAATGCCAAAATCCTGAGCCCCCGTAAGGACCATTCCTGATTCTGATTTAAAATCGCCGCCCGGTCGGAAGCAGAAAGCTGTCGTGACGGAACAAGATCTGCTCCGGCAGGATTTATGATCCGTGTGCAACGCTCCAGCAGCACATCCGGAGCACCCTTAACAAACATGATTTCTTCCCCCTGCACCTCATGGATGGTCGTCATTCTCTTTCTTGCAGAATCAAAGGGAATCTCCCCTTTTCTTGGACAGCACAGGCGCAGCTGTTCCGGGACTGCTCCGGCAGCCTGAACCATATGAAACAGGGCCAGCTCCACCGGATCCCCCTCCTTATCCCCGGCAGATGGAGATGTATTATTATTTAAAGCGGCTGCCATTAAAAAGAGCTTCGCATCCTTTTTTCCTGATCCCGCATACTCTTTCAGCTGATCCGTCTCCATTTCTCTTCCATTGATGTAGACCGCCTCTGTTTCCATACGGTTCTGAGTCAGCGTTCCCGTCTTATCAGAGCAGATCACAGATACGCAGCCAAGGCTTTCCACTGCCTTTAAATCCTTGATGATCGCGTGCTCCCTTGCCATTTTCTGGGTTCCATGGCCTGGACAATGGTAACAATGGAGCTTAATGCTTCCGGGATTGCCGCCACAGCCAGAGCCACAGCAAACATCAACGCGTCCAGTACAGGTTCCTTCCGGTAAACACTGAGTCCAAAAACCAAAACACAGATTCCCATAATGCCAAGCGCCAGATGACCGGAAAAATGATCCAGGCTGATCTGCAGGGGTGTTTTCTGTACCTCTGCCCGGTTCATCAAAGAAGCGATCGAACCGATCTCCGTATTCATTCCTGTGGCTGTAACTACTGCGGCAGCCCGCCCGGAGGTAACCAGAGAACCGGAAAATACCATATTGACCTGATCTCCGGGAGACAGCCGCTCTCCTTCCGTTCTCAGACACCCGGTATGTTTTTCTGCGCTGAGCGATTCTCCGGTAAGAGAGCTTTCATTCACCGTAAGTCCATAAACTTCCAGCAGCCGGCCATCTGCCGGTACCAGGCTTCCGGCCTCTAAAATCATCAGGTCTCCCGGCACTACGTTCGAGGAAGGAATGGTAACCGACTGTCCCTCTCTCACTACCCTGGCCTCAGGAGAGGACAGCTTTTGAAGGCTTTCCAGGGATTTTTCCGCCTTCCTGTGCTGGATCGTTCCCAACAGGGCATTTAAAAACAAAACCGTAAAAATAACCAGAGCGCTCTCCGGATCTCCTGTAGCCATGGATATCCCGGCAGCGATCATTAAGATCACTACCAGAAGATCCTTAAACTGACTTAGAAAAATCTGCCACCAGGGTACAGCCTCCCGCTCATATAGAACATTTTTCCCATATTTTTCCAGCCTGGAATGGGCCTCTGCATCGGTCAGCCCCCGGCGGCAGGAGGAAAGCTCCCTTAAAACCTCTTCCTCTGATCTGCTGTACCATTCTGTCATTCCGGCTCCCCCTTTTATACTCTGGATCTGTAAAAACCGCAACGAAAAATGCTCCCGGGACCATCCTTGAGCGGCCCCGGAAGCATCCGGTCTGTACACTCTGTTTAATTTATGAAAAAGGGAGGTCTGTTATGACATCAGCCAAATATCATGCCAAATACGACCTTCATCCCCTCGGATATGGAGGATTTTCAATGTATTCCTCTCTGGTATGAGCGCCTTTGCCCCGGTAGCAGCCCGCGCAGACGCTGGGGATTCCCAACGACATGGGGATATTGCAGTCTGTGGAACCGGAGCCTGTCTGGGGGCGCTGCCCTGTAACCTGCGCTGCAGCCATGCAGGCCCGCTCTAAAAGAGTCCTCTGGCGCTCCGGGTCAATGCTGCCGGAGCAGGGACGAATCCCTAAAACCTCCGTTTCGATCTCCATCCCCTGCGCTCTGGCCTGTTCGATCACTTTATCAAACTGATCCTGCATATAGTCCAGATGTTCCCTCCGGTCTGAACGGAACTCATAAAGCATATGAGCCTCCTGAGCAATGGTATTAACCGATGTTCCGCCCTGGATCTGGCCTACATTAAAAGTCGTTTTTCCCTGCTTAGGAATCTGGATCCGGTACAGCGCTCCAATGATGCCTGCCAGCCTTTCAATGGCATTTTCCCGGCCGAAATCATTAAAGGAGTGTCCTCCTTTCGTGCGCACTGTGACCTTAAATCGCTTAGATCCCACAGCCTGGTCTACGATCTTATCCAGCTGGCTGTCAAAGGTACAAAAAGCTGTGATCCGACCGGCATAATCCTCGCATATGTTCCGGACGCCCTTTAGATTTCCCAGCCCTTCTTCCCCGGAATTGCATACAAACAAAAGCCCCGGGCGGTCAGAGGGATACACCTCCTCAAGGCGCCCTTCCCGGATGGCCTCTGCCAGATACTTTGCCCCAAGGAGCAGGCAGACAAGACAGGCTGTATCATCCCCAATGCCCGGACAGAAGATACGGTCTCCTTCCTCCTTTTAAAGGCAGCTCCTCCTCATCAGGAAATACCACATCCGTATGGGCCATATAGACCTCCAGGCCATTTTTTTCACGGATCACGGCCGGCCAGACAACATTTAATGCCTTATCTATATATACCCCTTCTGCCCCCTGCTCTTTTAACCACCGGGAACAGAATTCCGCCCGTTTTTCCTCATGGTTTGAGGGCGCAGGAATCCTGGCAATAGTTCTTAAAAGTTCCAGGGCCTCCTCCTCATGTTCTCTGATAAACACTTCCATTGACTCACTGAGCATCTTTTTTTCCTTCTTTCTCCCGGACCGTTTTTTCAGGCAGAACCTCCGGGTTCTCCATAAATACACAGACTGCCCGCGCTCCGATCATAACCTTTTTCTGATCCTTTAATACAGGGCCTTTTCCCTCCGGCCAGAAACCGTTTACACTGTCCTCGGCTGTATTGAAAACCATCTGCCATGCCCTTCCTTTGGGGAGATTCGGCAGTGCAAATTCATGTGGCTCCCAGTGCATATTATAGGCTGTATAAAAGCTGGTTTTTTCTGTATCCTCTGAATAATCTCCGCAGTAAAATGCGCCGAACTGACGGCTGCACCGGTCAAATTCCGGCTGCCATGCCTTCTCTCCGTGATAGGACAGATCCGGCAGTCCCAGCCCCCGGTAATCCATCAGTCTGGGTTCTTTCGCCATATGGAACAGATCATGGGACTTTCTGAATGAGATCACCTGTTTTACAAAAGCAAATAGATCCTTATTACGCCGTATAAGCCCCCAGTTCAGCCAGGAAATTTCATTGTCCTGACAGTAGGAATTGTTATTTCCCTGTTTGGTCTGCCCAAACTCATCACCAGATAGAAGAAGGGGCGTTCCCTGGCTTAAAACAGAAGAAGCAGGGCATTCTTTAACTGACGAAGCCGCAGACTGAGAACTTTTTTCTTTCTCACCGGCCCCTCTGCCCCGCAGTTCCAGGACTGATTCTGGTCTGAGCCGTCCTGATTATCTTCCCCATTGTCCTCATTATGCTTTTCGTTATAGGAAACCATGTCCATCATGGTAAAGCCGTTTACATTTGCCATGTAATTGATGACTCCCATATGATCCGGATTGTGGCGGATATGGTAGGACAGCGCACTTAACATCCCCTCATCGCCCTTTAAAAAGCGTCTCATATCCATCATAAAGCCAGAATTATACTCACAGATGCGGCGGGAATCCCCCTCCTTCCAGCCTTCTCCCCACAGCTTTAAATCCTTTAAATAAGGGTCTTCCGCCAACAGGGAAAGAGGTGCAAAACCTACCAGATGAACGCCGTCTACATGGTATTCCATCGCCCAGAAGCGCACCACATCCAGCACATATCCCGGCGCTTCACTTCCGTCAAAATACAGTTCGATCACCAGTTCAATCCCTGCATGGTGAAGAGCCTTTACCATCCGTTTAAACTCTGCCGACGGATCCCCGGATGAACAATAGGAGGCCTTGGGAGCAAAATAAAAGCCGCTGCAGTAGCCCCAGTAATTGAGCTTTACAGGCTCTGTATGAGAATGCCTTTCTTCCTGATCTTCTCTCCGCATCCCCTGGGGAAGACCGAAAATTTCGGATTTTTCCGGAAAGATAATCTCATTAAATTCCACCGGAGGCATCATTTCCAACGTGGTAATCCCCAGCTCTTTAAGATAGGAAATCTTTTCAATTACTCCTTCAAAGGTTCCCCTCTTTTCTGGACTCAGACCAGAAGAAGCATGCTTTGTAAAACCTCTGGGATGGATCTTGTAAATGATGCAGTCCTGAGCAGGAACAGCCGGAAGACGGTCATCTTCCCAGTCAAAATCCGCACCTTTTTTCGGAAATACTGTATGGATCCCGCCTGTTCCCCGTTCTTTATGGCCCCAGCGTCCGCAGCCTGCAAACTGCCGTCCAAACGGATCTGCTGCCTCCTTTCCATCCTCCTCAAAGGCGTATTCCAGACCCTCAAACTCTCCCTTTACGGTCATAAAGTGTACATTTCCCATCCGTCCCTCATGGGGGAAGGGGATTCTGGCGACAGGCTGCCTGCTCCCTTTTTTGAAGAGAAGCAGCCCGCAGCTTTCTGCCTCCGAAATAAAACACACATCAAAGCCATCCCCATTCGCCGCCACACCAGGCGGATAGATCCGGCTTTTGTCTGCCACCGCAATATAATCCTGTTTCATCTATATACCGCCTTTCACTGAATTCATACTCTACTGCTCTGCAATCTTTGCAGCCAGCTCTTCCAGATACATCCACCGCTCCATCTTCTCCTCTAAAGCGGCTTCCGCCTCCTCCTTCTCTGCCATGAGCTGATTCAATTTTACAAAATCATGGGCTGAAGCCTGGATTTCCTGTTCCAGAGAGGAAATCCTCTCCTCCAGGTCTGCCATCTCACCTTCGATGGTTTCATAGTCTCTCTGCTCCTTATAGCTGAATTTCAGCTTCTGGGGGCCGCGGGTGCGCTGGGTTTTTCCGTTTGTACGGACTTCGGTTTTCCCTTCCTGTCCGCCTCCCGGCTGTCCTCCTTCTGCTTCTGCCCTTTTAAGGCAGGCATTCTGATAATCCGTATACCCGCCTTCATACTGCTGTACCCTTCCATCGCCCTCAAAGGCAAAGATCCTGTTTACCACGCGGTCCAGGAAATACCGGTCATGGGATACGGTAATCACAATCCCCGGGAAGGTGTCCAGATAATCCTCCAGGATCACCAGCGTCTGGATATCCAGGTCATTGGTAGGCTCATCCAGAAGGATCACATTGGGCGCTTCCATCAGGATACGGAGCAGATACAGCCTGCGCTTCTCCCCTCCGGAGAGCTTTCCGATCACCGTATACTGAACACTGGACGGAAATAAAAACCGCTCCAGCATCTGGCTGGCGCTGATGCTTCCATCTTTTGTTTTCACATATTCTGCAGCGTTTTTAATATAATCAATGACGCGCAGGCTCTCGTCCATGGCTTCATTTTCCTGGGAAAAATAACCCAGCTTTACCGTCTGTCCGATTTCTGTTGTACCGGAATCCGGCTGTACCCAGCCTGCAATGATCTTCATCAGAGTAGACTTTCCGCTTCCGTTGGGGCCGATAATTCCCACACGGTCATTTTTCAGGAAAATATAGGTGAAATCCTTTAAGAGCACCTTATCTCCGTAGGACTTGGAAATATCCTTCAGCTCTACCGTAGTCCGTCCCAGACGGCTGGCAATGGACTCTAACTGTACATTTCTGTCATACTGGGGCCCCTCCTGGTCACGCAATGCCTCATAGCGCTGGATATGGGCCTTCTGCTTGGTTGAACGGGCTCTGGCCCCTCTCTGCATCCGGCATCTCTGTCCCCAAATGGACGCGCATCGCTCTGCCTCTCTATCCGCTCTGCTTTAAGTTCCAGGTATTTTTCGTATCCTCCCTGATAGCTGTAGAGCTTTCCCTTGTCCAGCTCCACGATCCGGCTGGTCACACTGTCCAGAAAATACCGGTCATGGGTGATCATCAAAAGAGCGCCCTTAAAGGCCTTTAAATATGCCTCCAGCCACTCTGCCATGCCGCTGTCCAGATGGTTGGTCGGCTCGTCCAGAATCAGCAGATCTGCCGTACTTAAAAGAACGCTGGCTAAAGCTACCCTCTTTCTCTGTCCGCCGGAAAGAGTATCTATCTTTGCCTCGCAGTCCGGCACCTCCAGACGGTTTAACATAGAGCGGGCCGCTGCCTTTAACTCCTCCTTTGAGGAAAAATGAGGCTCATTTTTATTTTCACGCACAATGGCCTCCAGCACGGTTTCTCCATCCTGAAATTCCGGGATCTGGGGCAGATACCGGATATACAGGCTGCGTCCCTTTACCACCGAACCCTCATCCGGCTCCTCCAAGCCTGCTGCAATCCGAAGGAGCGTGGACTTTCCGGTTCCGTTGATTCCGATCAGGCCGACCTTTTCCCCCTCATTGATGGAAAATGTCGTATCGTCAAACAGCAGACGTTCGGTATATGATTTCGTTAAATGCTCAATGGTAAGAAGATTCATGGATCCGTTTCCTTTCCCTCATTTGCTATTCAATCACCAGTTCTACCGGACAATGGTCCGAGCCAAATACCTCTGTATGGATTCCTGCGCTTACCAGACGGTCCTTTAATGCCTCGCTGGTACAGAAATAGTCGATGCGCCACCCGGCATTCTTCTCTCTGGCCTTAAAACGGTAGGACCACCAGAATACACGCCCTCTGTATCCGGATTAAAATAACGCCAGGTATCAATAAAGCCGGCATCCAGAAGCTCTGTAAATTTTCCCCGCTCCTCATCGGTAAAACCGGCATTTTTCCGGTTGGTTTTGGGATTTTTCAGGTCAATCTCTTTGTGTGCCACATTCAGATCCACCGCAGAAAATCACCGGCTTTTTCTCCTCCAGCTGCTTCAGATAGGCTAAAATGCAGCTTCCCATTCCATGCGGTAATCCAGCCGCGCAAGGCCGTCCTGAGAATTGGAGTATAGCAGGTCACAACATAATAATCGCCAAACTCAGCCGTGATCACACGGCCCTCATGGTCATGCTCCTCAATCCCCAGTCCGTATGATACAGAAACCGGCTCCTCCTTACAGAATAAAGCCGTTCCGGAATACCCCTTCTTCTCTGCATAATTCCAATACTGAAAATACCCCGGAAGCTCAAGGTCAATCTGTCCCTCCTGAAGCTTGCTCTCCTGAATACAGAATACATCTGCATCCGCCTCCTTAAAAAAGTCCAGGAACCCTTTTCCCACACAGGCCCGCAGGCCGTTTACATTCCATGAAATCAGTTTTTTCATACAGAACTCCTTTCCTGATCCAAAAAGCCCTACTGCGGATACTCCAGTCTGGATTCCGGATAGCTGTCAATCTGTTCCAGCACCTTTAAGTATCTTGCAGCCAGATACTTTGCCATCCCCAGATTCATATCCAGATAATTGCCGCAGTCCCTTGCAGAAGCCCCAGGCACCTCACCCTCAAAATCCCGGATAAAGGCAAATAGCTCCACCATCAGAGGCAGAATCTCCCTTGAAGCCAGATTGCCTGCCAGAAGCAGATAAAACCGGTACGGCAGCCCATAGGACCAAAGTAAATGGTACGGCTTCCATACTCCTTATGGTTTCTTAAAAAGGTAGCTGCCAGATGCTCAATGGTATGCATCTCCGCCGTATTCATCACCGGTTCCTCATTGGGAGAGGTCATACGCAGGTCAAAGGTCGTAATCACCTGATCCCCTACCTGATCCTTTCTTGAAACATATACCCCCGGCTGAAGCCGGATATGGTCGATGGTAAAACTTGCAATTTTTTCCATTTTGACTCTTCTCCTTTTCTTCATTATCTCGCTGCCTGCGGTGTGCACTGCACACCACAAACCGCCTCTTCTTCCATCCGAAAAGGCAGGACCCTTTGTCCAGATCCTGCCTCCATCTTGTGCCAAAACGCACCTTATAATCAATCATCCTGCTCGTCGCTTTCAGCAACGGTAAATGTAAATCTCTTTCTAGCCATCTCATCGCTTTCCAGATACTCATCATATGTGGTGATCTTGTCAATGAGCTTTCCATTGATGATTTCCATGATGCGGTTGGCTGTTGTCTGTACGATCTGATGGTCACGGGAGGAGAAGATCATCACACCCGGGAACTTGATCATACCACGGTTTAACGCATCAATAGACTCCATATCCAGGTGGTCTGTAGGCTCGTCAAGCATCAGTACATTTGCACCGGAAATCATCAGCTTGGACAGCATACAGCGAACCTTCTCACCACCGGAAAGAACCTTTACCTTCTTTACACCATCCTCGCCCGCAAAAAGCATACGGCCCAGGAAACCACGCACATATGTTACATCCTTTTCAGGAGAATACTGGGTCAGCCACTCTACGATAGTATCGTCATTTGCAAACTCAGCGGAGTTGTCCTTGGGAAAATAAGACTGGGTAGTTGTCAGACCCCACTTATAGCTTCCCTCGTCGGGTTCCATCTCACCTGCAAGAATCTTAAAAGAGAACGGTCTTTGCACGCTCGTTTGGCCCTACCAGAGCAACCTTGTCCTCTCTTCCCAGAATAAAGGAAATGTCGTCAAGAATCTTCTCGCCGTCAATGGTCTTGCTTAAATGCTCTACGGTCAGAACCTCATTTCCGATCTCACGGGAGGGACGGAAGTCAATGTAAGGATACTTTCTGCTGGATGGCTTAATATCGTCCAGCTCGATCTTTTCCAGGGCGCGCTTACGGGAGGTTGCCTGCTTGGACTTGGAAGCATTTGCAGAGAAGCGCTGGATAAACTCCTGCAGCTCCTTAATTCTTCTCTTCCTTCTTCCGGTTGGCTTCCTTCATCTGCTTAACGATCAGCTGGCTGGACTCTACCCAGAAATCATAGTTACCGGCATAGAGCTGAATCTTGCCATAGTCGATATCTGCAATCTGTGTGCAGACCTTATTTAGGAAATAACGGTCATGGGATACCACGATCACCGTATTTTCAAAGTTGATCAGAAATTCTTCCAGCCATTCGATCGCATCCAGATCCAGGTGGTTGGTAGGCTCGTCCAGAAGCAGGATGTCAGGATTTCCGAATAATGCCTGTGCAAGAAGCACCTTTACCTTCTGTGCGCCCAGAAGATTTCCCATCTGGGAATAGTGGAACTCAGGGCCGATGCCAAGGCCGTTTAACAGGCTCTCTGCATCAGACTCTGCTTCCCAGCCATTCATGGTGGCAAACTCGCCTTCCAGCTCTGCCGCCTTGATGCCGTCCTCGTCTGTGAAGTCCTCCTTCATGTAGATGGCTTCTTTTTCCTTCATAATCTGGTACAGTCTGGCATTTCCCATGATAACCGTATCAAGCACTGTATACTCGTCATATTTGAAATGATCCTGCTGTAAGAAGGAAAGTCTCTGTCCCGGTGTAATGGCAATCTCACCGCTGGTCGGCTCTAACTGGCCGGACAGAATCTTTAAAAATGTAGACTTTCCCGCACCGTTTGCACCGATCAGTCCATAGCAGTTACCCTCGGTGAATTTGATATTCACTTCCTCAAACAATGCCTTCTTGCCTACGCGAAGGGAGATATTATTTGCACTAATCATGTCTCTTACCTTTCTTTGGAATCTTATTTTTATCGTTCCTCGTCAAAAGAGGGGTCAGAATCTGGCCCCTCTTTTTATGTTTCTCTCAATATCAGATTGTACAGGGAAAACAGGGTTTTTGCAAGGGGATTTTCGGAAAAAATAGGACATTTTGCATCTCCCTACTGTCCCTTCACAATCTCCACTGGAAAATTCATCCCCTCAGAGGTCACATACGTCACCCAGATCGAATCTCCGCTGTCCTCTGACAGCGCACCGTCCTCTATGGGGCAGTTATCCTTTAAAAAGCTCAGTTCTCTTCCGTCCGCTGTTTTCATCGCAAAGGAACTCATGGCATTAGCCGTGGTGGTTCCTTCCTCTGTGGAAATCGTCCACTCTTCCTGCTCCGGCAGGGCCACTACCAGATCCACATCCTCCAGTTTTCCAAGCGGCTCGCCGATATAGGCAATGGCAATCTGGACATCCTCTGCAATCTCCGTCTCTACATCCCGGATATCGCTTAGGGAAATCTCATACTCTTTCCCATCATCTGCCAGAAGCGTAAAGGCAGAACCATCTTCTTTTTCCTCAATCACTGTTCCCTGAAGCATATGATAGCGCCCGGCTTCTGCTGGTTCCTCTGTCTGTGCCGGGGTTGTCTCTGTCTCAGAGGATGCCTCCGATTCTGTGGCTGTCTCTGTCTGCGGAACCGATGAAGACGGCATCTCATCCTGATTTTTGCTGCATCCCGAAGCAAGAAGAACTCCTGCCATCACTGCCACAGCTGTCATATATACCTGTTTTCTCATATTTTTACCTCCGATCTTCCGTCAAAAAACAGAATTTCCATACTTTTACCCAGATGTTACCATCCCTGTCTGAAAAATACAAGAAGTTTTCCCTTACAGTTTCTTAATATTATGCACGGAACGCGCCTATTCCTCAACAAAAACAGACAGCGCCGGAGGATGCTTTTCTCCTCAGGCACTGCCTGCCATTTATTTTCTCTATCAAATCGTTCCATATCTCCCCAGAAAGCTCTGCGTCCGCTCATTATCTGAGGAAAATACCTCCTCTGGTGTTCCCTCTTCCACGATCACCCCTCCGGCCATAAAGACGACCCTGTGGGAAATATCTCTGGCAAAGGCCATCTCGTGTGTTACGATCACCATGGCAATATGGAGATCTGCCAGGGAGCGGATCACCTTCAACACCTCTCCCGTAAGCTCCGGATCGAGAGCTGAGGTAGGCTCATCAAAAAACAGGATCCTGGGCTTTAAGGCCAGGGCTCTTGCGATAGCAACCCTCTGGCACTGACCGCCGGAAAGCTGGTATGGATAGGCGTCTTCTTTATCTTCAAGTCCCATCTTTTTTAACAGCTCTCTGGCTTCTGAATAGACCTCCTCCTTATTGCGCTTCTGTACATGGATCGGCGCATCTGTGATATTTTTCATCACCGAAAAATGAGGAAACAGATTAAAATTCTGAAATACCAGACCATACTGGCTGCGGATTTCCTTTAATTCTGCAGGAGATGCATACTGAATGGAACCGGAATCATTTCCCCATACCGCCTTTTTTCCCAGATAAACCACCTCGCCCCGATCCATGGTTTCCAGCATGGTGGCACAGCGCAGGAGGGTTGATTTGCCGGAGCCTGAAGGGCCGATGATGGAAACGATTTCCCGTCCTCCACGCTCATTGATATATCCTTTAATACCTTCAGATCGCCGAAGGACTTTTCCACATGATTCAATTCCAAAAGCTTCATTTTCCACATCCTCCTGTTTCTAACGGTAATACTCCAGCTTTTTTTCCATCCATTCCATGGTGCAGGCCACAATCAGATTGAAGATGTAATAGAAAAGGCCGGCTGCCACAAAGGGAATCATACTGGTCTGAGAGGATGCCAGCGCCTTTGCAACTGAAAACATCTCCACTACGCTTAGGGTAAACGCCAGCGACGTGTCTTTTACCAAGGTAATCACCTCATTGGTAATCGAGGGGAGGATCCGCTTGATCACCTGAGGCAGAATGATCTTAAAAAAGGTCTGGAACCGGCTGTAGCCCAGGATATAGGCCGCCTCATACTGTCCCTGAGGCATAGACTGAATGCCGCTGCGGTAAATTTCCGCAAAATAGGCGGCATAGTTAATCACAAACCCGATAAAGGTAGCCCAGAGACGGTAGCCGCTTCCTACACGGATGCCGAAAAGATAGTAAGGGCCAAAATAAACCACCATGAGCTGCAGCATCAGGGGCGTTCCCCTCATAATAGAAATGTAAACCTTAACCAGATTTCTGAGGAAACCGTTTTTCGTCATACGGCCAAAAGCCACTATGAGACCCAAAGGCAGAGAAAATACAAGCGTAACCACAAATATCTGTATGCTGGTTCCCATGCCTCCTGCTAACTGTGCAACCATCTGGGAAAGTGTCATTTTACCCATTTTAAACTACCTGCTTTCATTTTCCAATTGTCGTAATGTCCTTGCCAAACCATTTTTCAGAGATGGTCTTTAAGGTGCCGTCCGCAGCCATCTCCTCCAATGCGCCCTGGACTTTATCCTTTAACTCTGTGTTTCCCTTCTTAAAGCCGATCGCATACTCCTCTGCCGCCAGCGAATCCTCCAGTATAACAAAATCTGCGTTTCTCTGGCTGATCTGATATCCGGCCACAACTACATCCATGGCAATGGCGTCTACTGCGCCCTGCTCCAGATCCATAAAGGCTGTGTTGTAATCTCCGGTAGTAAGAAGCTGTGCAAAGGTGGCTGTCAGATCAGGAACCTCCTTTAAGGCTGCTTCCGCGGAGGAATCCACCTGACACTCCACTACCTTTCCTGCAAGGTCTGCCTGGCTTTTAATTCCGGAATCCCCTGCCACTACAAACACCTGAGAATTTTCCATGTAGGGCTCGCTCCATGTATATCCGTCCTCCCGGCCGGTCATGGTAAAGCCATTCCAGATACAGTCAATATTTCCCGACTCCAGTTCCATATCCTTTGCATCCCATGCGATAGGCTGGGGCTTATACTCCAGACCCAGGCGCTTTGCAGCCTCCTGTGCCAGCTCCAGGTCAAAGCCTGTATACTCGCCATCATCTCCCATAAATCCCATCGGCGGGAAATCCTGATCAAATCCCACGATCAGGGTACCGCCTTCTACCTTTGTTTCTCCTTCTGCTTCAGCGGCTTTTTCTGTGGTCTCTGCTGCCTCTGTTTTTGCTTCTGTGGATTCAGCCTTTGTCTCAGCCGGTGCAGATACGGCTCCACCGGAGCAGGCTGCCAGTAACATGGTCATTATAGATACAAGTGCGGCACATACAACTCTTTTTTTCATAATCGTTTCCTCCTCGATGGCGAGCCTTTGGCTTCCTGCTTTTAATCTCCATAAATCGTGTCGGCTCTTATTTGCTAATGTGTTATCATATTAGCATACTAAAGTATTTTTGTAAAGGGGAAAATGAAAATTATTTCCGCTTCCGTACTTCCGAAGTTATTTTCCCGCAGCCTTTCCATGGTGGTGGGAGTGTGGTATCATGGTTTTTAGAAGAATGGAGTGAACGTAATGAAAATAGTAAGTCCTAAAACATTTATCGTTTCATTATTGCTTGGAATACTTGTTCTCTATAAAGTGTTGTCCATTGATGGATTTACCGACATACTGTGGATTAGTCTGATGGGATATTGGACCATAAGGGGAATGGAGGTTGCATTTTCACAGGAGTCGTATGAACAGGATATAAGACGGACGTATCAGATGAGGGTTCTATACCAGAATATTTTTGGAAAATTTGCGTATATTGCGTCCGATCTTCCGCTGCTTACAATTATTCTGGCCGTAATGATCGCATATATCAGTCCTGTTACAGCTATGCTCAGGGTGATCATAACTGCTGTTTTAATCTTTGCAGCGGGCTATGCAGTGTGGATTGCTCTGTATATTTCAAAGCATAAGAAAAAAGCGGTTGAAACCGGAAGTTGGGAAACTGGAAAATTAAATGCCGATAATGAACGGGCATGGAAGCTCTCAGATCTTTGTCATAATGTTATATATTTTATTGCCGCTGTGTTTCTGATCTTTTATTTTATTTTCGGGGATCCGATGATTTATATAAATAATTACAGGCTGAGGACAGCAATGACAAAGATACAGAATGACCGGGTTACACTGGAAGAAACCGTACCATTTCAATGGACCAGAGTATACTCCTTTGGACCCTATTTCCCTTTAAAGGATATCGAACGAATTACCAGATCAAAAGCCCTGCGCTTGATGACAGCATTAGTGAAGGAATGGTAAGCCTGATATTTATGAATCACAGCAGAGTCGTTTCCAGTGTATGCAGATATCCTTCGTCTACAGGGTATTCATTAAATCTTGCTGTTAATGCTGCTTCTGATTTTGATCAATATGATAACTATTCAAGGATAGATTATGGAGATTTAATCGAGTTTGAAGTAACCCTGGAAGATGGAATTGTTAATCTGACAGCTGCTAAACCGGATATTTAGAGGGGATCCGCTGCGTATGAACCGTGGTAAAAATTTAAGGATGAGGGAATGAAATGAACGAATGGAATAAAGCTCAGGCAGGCTATTTATATGACGCCAACTATGACAGGGAAGTTGTGGAAAACAGAACGAAATGCGCTGATCTGTGCTATGAATTTAATCAGTGCAAACCATCGGATACAAAAAAACAGGCGGAAATTATAAAGAAAATAATTGGATGTATTAAAGGAGACTTTGTAATTACAGCGCCCTTTTACTGCGACTATGGGAGCAATATAACGATTGGGAATAATTTCTACACAAATCACAACTGCACAATATTGGATGGGGCTAAGGTTACCTTTGGCGATAACGTATTTATTGCTCCTAATGTTGTTTTTTCAACAGCTGGTCATGCCATAGATGCAGGGCAAAGAGCAAAGGGACTGGAAATCGCACTTCCAATTACTGTCGGTGACAATGTATGGATTGGTGCAAATGTATCTGTGCTGCCGGGAGTTTCGATCGGAAGCAATACAATAATAGGTGCTGGAAGCGTTGTTAATAAAGATATACCTGATGGAGTAATTGCCGCAGGCGTTCCCTGCAGGGTAATTCGCAGAATAACGGAGAAAGACAGACAAAAATATCCAGAGTATATAGAAATATAGCGAATTTTCTGGTTTACGGAATTGGGAATTGACTGGGCTGAAAGCTGAAATAGAAACAGGAAAGTCGAAAGTTGTAAGGTGACAGTGAAAATGAAATGTACAGTATTTTATGAGAGTTGGCAGCTGGAATGCTGTGGTAAAGCTTTTTCTATAGGTGATATAGTGAAGTGGTTCGTTTATAAAATAGAACGTGAACAGATACTTGCCCCTGTAGACCTCGGAACGATTGACTATTGTTATGAAGCTCATGATGAAAATTGGGAAAAATTATTTGTTCGAAAGGCTTTGAAAAGAAAATCGAAGATATGAGAGCAACAGGGTATATTGTTGAGTTAAATGAATGTTCAATCAGACATTCCAAACAGGAAGAAGTTACATTCAAATAGCTTCCGTTTTTGAAGTTGCCTTTTGGGTGCAGTATAGTCTGTAATATCTTAGCGTTTATTGATGTTATTATGTGGTATGATTTATAAGTAAAAAACAACAAATTGGAATTTTCACATATAAAATGGGAGTGGACAAAATGAGAATAAGTGGCATAAAGTTTAGAGAGACTTTATTAAGTCAAATGAAGGACTATCTGGATGGAAGAATCACGAAAGAAGAATATTACAATCAAGCAGAACCCTTTTATACTGAATACGCAAATACTTATAAAATCCACTGTTTCACAAGTGCTTTATGGATAAAGTTCCAGACGCTTGTTTGCTTTATATTGATGAGCCTGGGCTTACTCAGAAATAAAAGAATCGAGATTCCATGAAGCATTGCAGGAAGCGTATGTGACCTTGGAGAAACTGTGATGTGGCGTAGAGATTTTAATATAGTTGATTAAAATAATAAGGGACAGATGATACAAGAGGACATCATATTCCAGCTTATCAAATAATCAATCAAAGGAGGAAAACACATGCCCAAACACATTTTAGTAATCTCTACAAGCCCAAGAAAAGGCGGCAACTCAGAGACTCTTGCAAATGAATTTATCCGAGGAGCAGAGGAGTCAGGAAACCAGGTAGAAAAGATATGTTTATACGATAAAACCATCAGCTTCTGCAAAGGCTGTCTGACCTGCCTGAAAACCAGAACGTGTATCATCCATGATGATTCAGAAATCATTGCATAGAAAATGAAAACAGCAGATGTGCTGGTATTTGCCACTCCGGTTTACTATTATGAAATTAGCGGACAGATGAAGACCATGCTGGATCGTGCAAATCCGCTGTATGATTCTGATTATCAGTTCCGGGATGTTTATCTTTTGGCAGCGGCCGCGGAGGATGAGGATACCGCAGTTGAGGGAGCCGTACACGGACTTTCCGGTTGGATTGCCTGCTTCCCCAAATCCCGTCTGGCAGGAGTCGTATTCGGCGGCGGCGTTGGTGCAGTTGGTGAAATTGCAGGAAATCCAGCTCTTGAAAAGGCCTATGAAATGGGAAAAGCAGTCTGCTAGAATCTATGGAATATACATAGAAAAATGGATGCCGCAAAGTCCGGGCGGCATCCTCTTTTTCTTATATAGCGGTATTTATGCTAATCCTGATATACTACCTTTCCCTCACAGATGGTATACTTCACCTTTCCTGTCATAGTCCGGCCCAAAAATGGGGTGTTGGATGCCTTTGATGCAAACTGATCTGCCGTCCATGTTTCATTTTCATCAAAAATAACAAGATCCGCAGGTGCGCCCTCGCAGATCCGGCCACAGTCCAGCTTGTATAATCTGGCCGGGTTTAAGCTCATCTTTTCCATCAGCTCCAGCAGGCTCAAATGGCCAGGCTTCACCAGTTGTTCAATTCCCAGAGAAAGGGCTGTTTCCAGTCCGATAATGCCGCTGGGAGCTTCTGTAAGGGGCTTATCCTTCTCCTCCTTACTGTGAGGCGCATGGTCTGTAGCGATCAGGTCAATGGTTCCGTCCTTTAAGCCGGCAATCAGCATCTGGCGGTCCAATTCCGTACGCAGAGGAGGATTCATCTTCGCAAGAGTTCCGTGTTCCAGCACTGCTTCCTCGGTGAGCGTAAAGTGATGAGGCGTTACCTCAGCCCACACATCTGCCCCCAGCTTCTTTGCCAGACGCACCAGCTCTACGGAATAGCCAGAGCTGATATGCTGAACATCAATCCTGGCTCCTGTTTCCAGAGCGATCATACAGTCTCTTGCTACCAGGGAATCCTCTGCCAGAGAAGGGGAACCATAAATCCCAAGCTGATCGGATACAGCGCCATGGTTGATGCCGTTTTCACGGATAAATGATTTATCTTCCTCATGGAAGCTGATCACTGTATCCAGTCTGGCGGCCTCCTCCATAGCCTTAAGCACAAAGGGGCCGTCCATTAAGGGGATTCCGTCATCTGTAAAGCCGGCGGCTCCTGCAGCCAGCAGGCCCTCCATATCGGTCAGTTCTTCGCCCTTAAATCCCTTTGACACAGCGGCACAGCTGAGTACATGGATTCCTGTCTATTTTTCCCCTCTTCAAGAACATAGCGCAGCGTTTCCTCATTATCAACTAACGGCTTTGTATTTGCCATACATACTACAGTAGTAAAGCCTCCTTTGGCAGCTGCAGCTGAAGCCGCTCCTGTATGAATATCCTCTTTATAGGTCAGGCCCGGATCTCTGAAATGGACATGAACATCCACCAGACCCGGAGCCGTCACCAGACCCGTTCCATCGATTATCTGTTCATATTCCGCTTCTGTTCTTCCTCCCAGCGTATCCGGAGGGCAGATTTCTCTGATGATTCCATCCTCAATCACAAGATCTGCTCTGCTGTCTGTCTTTCCCGCCGGATCCAGTACCCGGCTTCCCTTGATAAGTATCATATAACTGTTTCTTCCTTTCTTTTCCGCAATTTATACTATAACTGAAAGCTTTCCCCCTGACAACGAATTTCCATAATCTTTTCTGCATAGTCAGCTGCACAGGGCAGAGTCTTAAAACGCTCTGTCACGCCAAAATCTCCCCAGAAATGCATGGGAAACACAATATCAGCTCCCACCATATGCATAAAATCATCCATTCCCAGATAAAAGTCCTTTCCTTGCCGGGGATCCAGCAGCATAAAAGCCACATCAATATGATTTCCAGCTATTTTCAGAAGTTCACTGTGAAATGCTTCGCTCATTCGGAAGTTATATTCCTCCGGTTCACCCTCCCAGACCCAGTTATTCAGATCTCCTGCGTGATAAAGAACCTTTCCCTCTGCTTCAATCAGAAAGGCTACTCCCTCATCTGTAGATTTAAATGCTTTGACCGTTACAGGCACCTTTTCTCCTGTCTCCTTCTGAAAAGAAAATTCCTCTCCCGGCCCCAAAAAACTGGTCCGACACAAAAATTCCTCCGGAACTCTTTTTCTCCAGATATCGTCCGAAAGGACAAACCAGATTTTGGGATGATTCTCTGCCAGATCAAAAATTCCAGGCGAGAAATGATCTCCATGACGATGGCTGGCAAACACAATCAGCAGCTGATCTTGTCGGATTTCAGGGATCTCTCCCTCAAAATAATCAAAGAGCAACGCAATCTGCTCCATTTCCACCAGAAAACTGCTGTGGTGGATATAGGTAATCTTCATATTCTGCCTTCTCCTTTCGGATTATTTCACATAAAAACGCGGAATGTGTCTCATTACAAGCCTACCGCAACACACATTCCGCGTCAATACTTTATTACAGTTCCTTTCCGCACTCCGTACACATGCCGGCTACTGCCGCCATAGCTGCCTCATCCTTCTTTACCATTTCATAAAGCCGGTAACCGCCGCTTAAATTCCAGGTCTTAAACCCAGCCTGATCCAGAATTCTCTGGGCCAGATAACCTCTTAAGCCGATCTGGCAGGTGATATATATATCCTTTTCCCGATCAAGCTCACCCATGCGTTCTCTTAAGGAATCCAGAGGAATATTGATAAACCCTGGTATCATACCTCTCTGGCACTCTTCCGGGGTACGCACATCCAGGCGCACTGCATCTTCCGGGATCTGATCCAGATCTTCCACATAGAACGGTTTCATAAGGCTCTCTATTACGTTTCCAATTACATATCCAGCCATATTTACCGGATCCTTTGCTGATGAAAATGGCGGAGCATACGCTAACTCCATCTCCTGCAGATCAAAGCCTGTAAGGCCAAAGCGAACTGCATTTGCCATATCATCAATACGTTTGTCTACACCCTTTCCGCCTACAATCTGTGCACCCAGAATACGGCCTGTATCCGGTTCAAACAAGGTCTTTACTGTCATCATCTCACCGCCGGGATAATATCCAGCCTGAGAAGCAGAGGTGGTGATTACCTTACAGAAAGCACGTCCCTGAGCCTGCAGGTTTTCTTCCTTTTCACCTGTCACAGCCACCGTAAGACCGAAAAATTTCATGATGGAGGTACCCTGACTGCCCCTATAAGCCGTTTTTCTTCCACAGAGATTATCTCCAACAATACGCCCCTGCTTATTGGCCGGGGAAGCCAGAGGAATCAGGACCTGTTTTCCGCTTACGATATGACGTACACTGGCTGCATCACACAGAGCATAGACATCAGGCGCACTGGTTTCCATGTAGGAATTTACCAGGATTTCCCCTCTGGCTCCCAATTCAATTCCGCTGTCCTTTAAAATCCGGTATCAGGACGTACTCCTATACTTAAGATAACCATATCAGCCGGGATTTTCCTTCCGTCCTTTAAGATTACTCCATCCTTGTCCATAGCAGTACAGGTCTGGCCCAGATAGAGGTCAATTCCTGCGCGCGGATATAATTATGCACCTGATGAGCCATATCCATATCAATGGGGGGCATCACATGAGAAGCACCCTCTACAACTGTTACATGCACACCTCGTTCTGCAAGATTTTCTGCCATTTCCAGACCGATAAAGCCTGCTCCGATCACCGCACAGCTTCTGGGCGCAGTTTCCTTTATGTGGTCGTAGATACGATAGGTATCGGGAATATTTCTCAGGGTAAATACCTTATTTTCCTCGATTCCGGGAATTACAGGACGGATGGGAGCTGCACCGGGAGACAGCACCAGACGGTCATAGCTTTCCTTATAGGTTTCCTCCCCATGACGTACTGTTACCGTCTTACCTACTGTATCTACCGCTGTAACCTCACTCTCTGTCCTCACGTCCACATTAAATCTCTGATGAAAACGCTCCGGTGTCTGCAGCTGCAAAGCCCCCTTATCTGTGATCACTCCTCCCACATAGTAAGGAAGGCCACAGTTTGCATAGGAAATATACTGCCCCGTTCAAACATGATAATCTGTGCGTTTTCATCATTTCTGCGAAGTCTGGCTGCTGTGCCTGCTCCTCCTGCCACGCCTCCTACGATCAATACCTTCATATAGAATACCTCCTTTTTTATTTTTTCTCCAAAAGCCGTCTCACGTCTGCCTCCTGTTCATCAAACAACAGTTCTTTATTATAATGGTAATACCGCTCGCACTCATATTCCTTTAAAAACTCTATGCTGCAAGGACCTGTATTTAATGAGGTAATAAAAATAACCATCTCCTGACCATTTCCAAAGGCCGTTTCCATAAAGTCAAATGCGTGTTCCAATGCTTTCGCGCAGGCCTCCTTCTGATTCTCATAGCTGTCGCTGCGCTCCATAAACTGCTCTCTGGTCCACTGCCAGGCCGCTTCTGCCTCATTTAAAGAAGCTCCCTTCATCTCCTGAACCCAGCTTTCTAACCGGGCAGCCACTCTGCGGTACCGCCTGTCCTCTCTCCGGTCTGACAGCCCGCTGTCCTTTCTGTGGATTCTGGTAAGCTCTGTCTCTTCCGCCACACTGGCCAGACGCACAGCCGGGACTACATCCTGAGAACAATCCAACTCCCGTTTAAATTCCTTTAAACGGGCCATCAAAAGTTCCATTTCCGCCTTATTTTCATAAAGCTCCCGGAAACCGTCCGTCAGCTTTGCAAGGAGCAGATCCACAACGCTGAGGCGCTCATCAAAAGGCGCCCGCTCCAGCCTTGTACATACCTCTTCCCGGATCACTCCTTTTAAGATTTCCTCTACCTGATACTCATTCTGATATTTATAATACAGTTCCAGGTAATTGGCAAAATCCTTTGCAACCGCCGGATGCTGGAGATACTGCCCTACCACTTCCCGGTCTGCCCTTTTATCCAGATGTTCATAGACTGTAATGAGCTGGGACAGATCTTCCCAGCCTCTTGGCGTAACAAACCGCTTTCCATCCACGGTGGTCTCTACCTGGCAGAAATACTGAGGGCGGATATCCAGATAGGATAAAACGGCCGGATGGAGATTCTGCCCATAGGCATATTCCTTCCATACCTTCAGATCCGGCTCTACGGTAATTTTTTTGATTCGATCCAGTGTTACCACGTCAAATTCCCGGACAGATTTATTGTACTCCGGCGGGTTTCCCGCTGCCACGATGATCCATCCCTCCGGTATCTTATGGGTTCCGAAGGTTTTGCACTGAAGAAACTGCAGCATGGCAGGAGCCAATGTCTCCGATACGCAGTTGATCTCGTCGATAAAAAGGATCCCTTCCTTAAGCCCTGTATCGCGGATCCTGTCATACACCGAAGCCACAATTTCGCTCATTGTGTACTCCGTCACTGCATATTCCTTTCCTCCGTAAACCTTATGTTCAATAAACGGAAGACCCACAGCGCTCTGCCTTGTATGGTGGGTAATGGTATAGGCAACCAGACCCAAACCACATTCTCTGGCAATCTGCTCCATGATCTGGGTTTTTCCCACTCCCGGCGGGCCGATCAAAAGCACCGGCCGCTGGCGGATGGAGGGGATCACATATTCTCCGCAGTCATCCTTTAAAAGATAGGCTGCTGCGGTATCCTTTATCTCTTCCTTGGCTCGTTTAATATTCACTCTCTGTCCTTCTTTCTCTTCGAATCTCCCCCCGAAATCTCCATAAGCTGCTCCTCCTCCAGAACCACCTTCATCGCCCAGGCAGGCACTGATTCATCGGAATATAAATGTTCAATAAATACAAAGGCAGCATCATAAACCGGAGCCTGAACCGGATAGATTCCTTTTCCATCCGTAAAGTAGATCAGTCCCCGAAGCCTGTCTACCTCTCTTTTGGCCCGAAGCTCATTTACATATTCAAAGGCCGGGCGGAAATCCGTTCCTCCAAAGCCAGTGATCTGAAAATGCTCCATATAAGCCTTTAGATCCTCTGCACATTCAATCAGCACATCCGACTGCACCTTATCGTCACACTGCAAAATATGAATCCGTATCTTTCTGAAATAAGTCTCTGACTCAGAAAGCACATCATATGTCTCCTCTAAAAACCTCTGAACCAGTTCCCCGGAACAGGACATACTGGTGTCAATAACAATCACAAAATCCTCGATCCGAAATACCTCTTTTGTTTCCAGAGGCTCGATCAAAGGCATATTTCCATAAAGGGACATTCCATAGGAATAAAAAACCGGATCAAAGGAGTCCGGATCCACCTCAATTTCCTCTTTAAGCACAGAAAAACGCCGGAGAAACTGGCGGTAATCGTACCGCTCCCTGTTTTCTGCCCGAAGCATATCCTGAAGGCTTTCATTTTCCTGTGACTCATCCTGAGAACCCATAGTTTCCATCTGAGTCTGCATTTTTCCCGTTTATCATTCCACTGGTTCTGGCGTGTAATGGCCTGACGGGAATTTTCATCCTGTTCCCAGAGATCATGGTCGTCCACCTTAAATTCTGCCTGAAGCTGTCCCAGTCTCCGTTCAGAAAGCTCCATCCGGCTTAAGGCCCGGTAAATGCGCTCTGCCGTAAGAACCTTGCTGCCGGTTCTTCCCTGTTTGGGAATACCATCTCTGCCATCCAGCCTTTCTGTCTGAATTTTGTTTTTCTCCTCCGGCTCCTCCATCTGCCGTTTCAGGCGCAGGTAGGTTTCGCGGCGAAGAGGGCTTTGAGGCACATGGACGCATTTCTGGTACAGGCCGTCGATCACCGCTTCCATCGCAATATCGCAGGCCAGATCCCACAGGTCCTTCTTTCGCCCCTTTCTTGTATACATATGGCAGAACAGGCAGTGAAACACCATATGCAGATAGGCACGGTTGACGCATACACGGCCCTTTTTATAGAGGTTTAAAAGAAATTCCGGATCATAAAAGATCACCGCCCCATCTGTGGATATACCATTCCGGCCCCAATCTGCCTCAAACCCCAAGCTGCTTAAGGACACATCCAGAAAGTGCATATTTACATACAGCTCGCTTCTGGCCTGATACAAGATCCGGGTACAGATTCCAACCGTATCCAGTTCCTGAAGCTGTCTCTCTCTTACGGGATCAATCATAAAGAACCTTCTCCATCAGACGCTCCGGCCTCCATCTGCGGCGCCCGGGCCTGCTCTGTCATCAGCCGGTGCTCTTCCTTAAGTTCCTCATACAGCTTATAAAAGCTCCATCCGCAGTTGTGCTCCGTCACAATGGCTTTTAAAGCGATCTTAGGCACCCCGGCTTTTCTTAACTGGTATAACAGGGTGTCGATCCGGCTGCTGGTAAAATCCTTCATCACCAGCATCTGTTCCGGGATCACAGGAAGAGGAGCGCTCGCGTTCTCCTGCTCCTGAAAGCCCGGCATGCCAGCCAGACAGCCTATGGTTTCCATAACCTGCTCCGGTTTTACATTGCGGATTTTCACACCCATACGCACCAGAACGCTCTTCATCATCATTTCATGCTTTTTCATTCAGGGATCATTCGTCCCATAATATAATACAAGCTCCACTGTCTTTCTCCTTTCCTGAGTTTCCTCATTTTACGCTGTGCTCTGGCAGTTGGTGTACAGGGCGACTTTGGAGGTCATTAGAAAATCTTAGAGGATTAAATTTTTCGTTAAGAGTCATATCAAACCTGTTTGAGCGCAGCGAGTTTTTGATATGGCTCTTGTTTTTAGAAAAATTTCAGCCTCTTAGTTTTTCTTATGACCGGAAACCGGAGCCCGGAACACCAGACTCCAGAGCACGGTGTAAAATGAGGAAACTCAAACCTTCGATTTATTTAAACAGCTCCTCACTGTCCAGCATCAGCGTAAAGGGACCGTCATTTAAAAGCTCCACCTTCATATCAGCGCCAAACTGCCCTTTTCCACCACATCCGCCTGTTCCCGGCACCGGGCCAGAAAATGCTCGTAGAGCTTTTCCGCCATCTGAGGTGCTCCTGCCTTTACAAAGCTGGGGCGGTTGCCCTTGCGGCAGTCTGCATAAAGGGTAAACTGGCTGATTACAAGAAGCTCTCCTCCCACATCCGCCAGACTTAAATTGGTTTTTCCATTCTCATCCTCAAAAATACGCAGGCGGCAGATTTTGTCTGCCATCTTTTCCGTCAGCTCTCTGGTATCCCCATCAGCCACGCCCAGAAGAATCAGAAGGCCTTTTCCAATTCTTCCCAAAAGTTCTCCGTCTACTGTAACACTTCCCTGGGTCACTCTCTGAACAACTGCTCTCATTTTCTCTCGTCCTCCTGTGTGTGATACATTCTCATCCTCTCCTGCACTTCTCCCGCGTTTTGCAAAGCACCGGAAAAAGAAAGAGCCAGCCGGTTCCATAAGGCCGCCGGCTGGCGCAGGTTTTATTTTTCTCCCGGAGCTCCGGGCTATTCTTCCTGCTGGTTTTTCGCAAAGGCTATGATGGCCTCATTTAACGAAAACATCTTTATTATCCAGCATATCTACCATATCCGCACAGTCTTTTAATTCCATCAGAAGGTTCTCCGGAGCGTTTCCTTCAAATTTGTAAGCAATTTTGTGCTCTAAACTGGCCCAGAAATCCATGGCAACGGAGCGGATCTGGATCTCCACTTTTGTTTCCACGGCTCCGTCTGAAAGGTAAACCGGCACAGTTACCACCATATGGTAGCTCTTATATCCGTTGGGCTTTGGATATTTGATATAGTCCTTTACATGAAGAACTGTAACATCCCTCTGCCCCGCAATAATCTGAGCGATCTGATAAATATCAGATGTAAAGGAGCAGATAATGCGGATACCCGCAATATCGCTCAGATACTCCTGCATATTTTCAATGCTTACCTCACGCCCGTCCTTTTTCAGTTTATTTACAATACTGTCCGCTGTCTTCAGCCTTGATTTAATATGCTCAATCGGATTGTAATCATACCTGTTTATGAACTCATTATTTAGGATTTCAATCTTTGTATTCATCTTTTTTAAGGCTGAATCATAGAGAAACATCACAGAACGCCACTGGTCGATCTGTTCGTTCGTTTTGGGGATATTGATCATTCCTATCCCTTCCTCTCCTACAGCTTCAGTCCCTTTAACAGATCCCCCAGGCCTGTGGTGGCTGAAGCGGTCTCTTTATAGTTGAAGGTTTCATGCTCTTCACGCGCAGTCTCCTGCTCGGCCAGAACCTTCATGCTCAGGCTGATCTTTCCGTCTGCAATGGAAAGGATCTTTACCTTTACGGTCTGTCCTTCCTTGAGAACAGCTCCCGGATGCTTGATGCGCTGGGTACTGATCTGGGAAATATGCACAAGTCCGTCTACGCCCTCTGCCAGCTTCACAAAAGCGCCGTAATCCTTTAAGCTGTCTACGGTGCCCTCTACTACATCACCCGGCTTAAACTGAGCCAGACGCTCTTTGCGGGCCTCTTCCCTCTTCTGGCGTTCCACCTGACGGCCAGACAGAACCAGTCTCTTCTTTTCCGGATCTACTGTAATGATCACAGCCTCCACATGCTTGCCCTGCCAGTCCTCCAGCTTTTCTACATAATCCGCTGACAGCTGAGACGCCGGGATAAATGCTCTTACCTCATCTACAAAGGCAACAACCCCGCCCTTTACAGCCTCGGAAATCTTTACCTTGAGAACGGTCTTATCCTCCATCATCTGAGCAAACTCAGCCCACTTCTGTCCCTCAGCGCTGTCGTCTTCCGGCATATCTCTTCTCTGATCCAGAGCCGCATAGGAAGCCTCCAGTTCAGCCGCATAATCCTCCATGGTTTCAACAGGCTCCTCTGCCTTAACCTCTGTCTCCAATTCCTTATTCATGTCTTCGCTCATGTTCTTCTCCTCACCTTCCGCTTTTCATTCCCTGTCTCAGTCTGTTTTGATCCTTTCAGACTGTCTGGATATTCAGCTTTTTACATTATATCAGCAAACCACCTGATATTTCTATACTTTTTCAGAAAAATTATTCCTGTTTTTTATTTTTGCTGTTTTTTCCTTTGTACCGGAAAGTTTCCTGTGCTATATTTTAGGAAGAACACTTGCATTTATTTCATAAGGAGGATATTTTCATGATCGATCTTTTAGATCTTCATACACATACCATCGCCAGCGGCCATGCCTACAACACGCTTTATGAAATGGCCCAGTCCGCTGCCGAAAAAGGACTGGCCCTTTACGGCTGTTCCGAACACGCTCCCGCTATGCCCGGAAGCTGCCACAAATTCTATTTCAGTAATTTTGACGTGATCCCCAGAGTGATCCGTGGAATCCCGGTTTTAATGGGAACCGAGCTGAACATTCTTGATCATACAGGACGAGTAGACTTAGAGGATCATTACCTGCAAAAAATAGATTACGCGATTGCCAGCCTCCACACCCCCTGTATCGACAATCACGGCACTGTATCCGACTATACAAATGCCTATCTGGGCGTCATGGAGAACCCTCTGATCCACATCATCGGCCATCCCGATGATTCCCGTCTGCCTGCCGACTGGACCGCAGTAGCTGCTGCGGCTGCAAAGCATCATAAACTCCTGGAACTCAACAGCCACTCTCTTGCTCCCAACTCTTCCAGAAAAGGTGCCAGAGAAAATTATGAACAGCTGCTGACTGCCTGTATGCGCTATGGGACCTCTATCATTATAGACAGCGACGCACACTGTGAAAATGATGTGGGAAACCACGAAATGGCCCACAGGCTTTTAGCTGATCTCCATTTTCCCGAGGAACTGGTAGTAAATACCTCTCTCTCAAAAGCCGCAGCCTTTATCCCGTCTCTGGACCGGCTTTTAAAGGAAGAACCGGAGCTTTTTTATAACGCATTATCTCATCCTCAGGGAGGAAACAACCGAACATGATCAACTTTTAAATCTGGAATACTTTCTGGCAGCTGCCGAAGAGCTGAATTTTACGCGGGCCGCCAAACGGCTCTATATTTCCCAGCAGTCCTTAAGCAATCACATTTCCAATATGGAAAAGGAATTTGACGTTGTCCTTTTTAACCGCACCTCCCCGCTGACTTTGACCTATGCGGGGCAGGCCCTAAAGGTTCGGGCCAGAGAACTTTTGGATTTAAAGGATGAAACCTACCGGGAAATCGCTGATATCAAGGATTTCTCCACCGGCCAGCTTTCCATCGGCGTTTCGCACACAAGAGGCCGTTTTATCCTGCCGGAAATCCTCCCTACCTACCAGTCTGAATTTCCGGGCATCGAACTTCATCTGATCGAAGGCAATTCAAGCGAACTGGCAAATGACCTCCTCCATGGAACCATCGACCTGATGATCGATCTGCTTCCCTTTACGGCAGAAAATGTAGACACCGTACCCATCTGCCAGGAGGAGATCCTTCTGGTGGTTCCGGATGAAGTCCTGAAAAAAGCCCATCCCGATGGGTGGGATGAGCTTCGCAAAAAGATGGAGCAGGGCGCCGATGTACGTCTCCTTGAAAACTGCCCCTTTGTACTTTTAAATAAGGGAAATCGGGTGCGCACCATTGCAGATGAAATTTTTGAAGATGCTCAGGTAACTCCCCATATCGCTCTGGAGACGGAAAACATAGAAACGGCACTTGCACTCAGCGTCAAGGGAATGGGGATCACCTTTTATCCCCGGATGTTCATGTCCCCGGATCATGCCGCAAATACCAACAAAAATCCCCTGACCCATCAGACGGGGCTGAATCTCTATCCATTAAACTACTCCCGGGCCCACGGCACTCTGGGGCTGGGCTACCACAAGGGACACTATATGTCCAGGGCAACCCATGAGTTTATCAGGATTGCGTTGGAGAGGATTCCTTACAAGAATGACTGAAGCTGATGTTTTTATCTGTTTTGCCTTGACATCAAAAGCAGAACTCCTTATAATATAAACAGTAATTATTATCATTATTATATTAGAAGGAGACGCCTATGAAAGTTTTAAAGTATAGCCGTCAGAGGGAAGCCATCAAAGCCAGCTTGATGAACCGGTGCGATCATCCAACGGCAGACGCCCTATACGCCAGCATTCAGGAGGAATTTCCCAATATCAGCCTGGGAACCGTTTATCGGAACTTAAATCTGCTGGTGGAGACGGGCGAGATCCGTAAATTAAGCTGCGGAAGCGGAGCAGACCACTATGACGGCGATGTATCGCCCCACTACCATTTTGTATGCAGAGAATGCGGCCATGTCTATGATATGGATATTCAGGAAATGGATGAATTAAATGCAGCAGTCCAGAGCCATGCGCCGGGACATATTGATTCTCATTCCATTCTGTTTTTGGCCAGTGCCAGTCCTGTATGGATATGGAAAATCCAAAAGATCAAAAAACTATTGACAAAACAGCATAAATCATTTATATTGATATCAGTAATAATTACTATTATCGATTCGCAATGTTAACAGGGTTCCGGGGCATCCCCGGTTCCCACACACTATATAATAAAGGAGATCAAGACTATGAAGAAATGGGTTTGTACAGTTTGCGGTTACGTTTATGAGGGTGAGCAGGCTCCTGAGAAATGTCCTCAGTGCGGCGTTCCTGCTTCCAAGTTCAAGGAGCAGGCTGCTGATCAGATGGCTTGGGCTTGCGAGCATGAGGTTGGCGTTGCTCAGGGTTCCCCTGAGGATATCATGGCTGATTTAAGAGCTAACTTTGAGGGCGAGTGCTCTGAGGTTGGTATGTACCTGGCTATGTCCAGAGTCGCTCACAGAGAGGGCTATCCTGAGATTGGCCTGTACTGGGAGAAGGCTGCTCTGGAAGAGGCTGAGCATGCTGCTAAGTTTGCTGAACTCTTAGGCGAGGTTGTTACAAGCTCCACCAAGAAGAACCTGGAGATGAGAGTTGCTGCTGAGAACGGCGCTACTGCCGGCAAGTTCGATCTGGCTAAGAGAGCTAAGGCTGCTAACCTGGATGCAATCCATGACACTGTTCATGAGATGGCTAAGGATGAGGCTAGACACGGCAGAGCATTTGAGGGTCTGTTAAAGAGATACTTTGGCTAATTAAAATTCGATAAACCTGATATCTGAGAGGGAAAGGATTCGTCTTTTCCCTCTTTCTTCATTTTCCAGCATCCATGCTGTATACTGTTATTTCCCTCCTCTTCGCCTTCCATCACCTGATAGACAAACGTTCTGTTTGGGGTTACAATAGAATTGGTGGATCGTGATATATGCGTTTTCACTGAACATATCATTTTTCAGCGCCTCATCACTCCTTTATGGCGCTACAGGAGGTTTTTTGTGAGTCACTCAAGTACAACCCATCGGGATTCCTGGAAGTCCAACTGGGGGTTCGTCCTGGCCTGCATCGGCTCTGCAGTAGGCATGGGCAATATCTGGATGTTCCCCACCAGGGTCTCAAAGTACGGAGGCGGCACCTTCTTGCTGCCCTATTTTCTTTTTGTAATCATCATTGGTCTTTCCGGCGTCATCGGTGAAATGGCATTCGGGCGGGCCACCCGTTCCGGCCCCATCGGAGCCTTTGGCCAGGCCATAGCAAGCCGCGGGAAAAATCCCAAGATCGGACAGGCGATCGGCTATCTTCCCGTGATCGGATCTCTGGCTCTGGCGATTGGTTATTCTGTCATCGTTGGCTGGATCCTCAAATACGCCGCAGGTTCCCTTACCGGCTCGGTGCTGGCCCAAGCAGATATTGAAGGCTTCGGACAAGCCTTTGGGCAGATGGCAGCTCCCTTTGGCAATAACTTCTGGCAGACTGTAGGCATCGTAATAACCTTTATCATCATGGTCTGTGGTATTTCAGGAGGGATTGAAAAAATCAATAAGGTTATTATGCCCCTGTTCTTTTTCCTGTTTTTAGGGCTTGCTGTATATATGGCTTTCCAGCCGGGGGCGGCAGAAGGATATCGTTACATCTTCCGTATTGAACCGGAAGGACTGGCAGATCCCATGACCTGGGTTTTGCCCTTGGACAGGCATTTTCTCCCTGTCTCTGGCAGGAAACGGCACTCTGATCTACGGCTCCTATTTAAAAGACAGCGAGGATGTTACCAGTGCAGCCCGCAAAGTGGCCTTCTTTGACACCATGGCCGCTCTTCTTGCAGCCCTTGTTATCATTCCCGCCATGGCTACCACCGGTTCTCAGTTAAATGAAGGCGGTCCCGGACTTATCTTTATTTATCTGCCTAACCTGTTTAAATCCATGCCCGGGAGCCGCATCCTGGTAATCGTTTTCTTTACAGCCGTATTTTTTGCCGGTATTTCATCCATTATCAACCTGTTTGAAGCTCCTATTGCCACTTTGGAACAGCATTTTAAACTGAGCCGCCGTGTATCTGTCACTATTGCTGCGTCGCTGGCTCTCGCAGTAGGCCTTTGCATCCAGGGAATCGTATCCGGCTGGATGGACTTCGTTTCTATCTATATCTGTCCATTGGGCGCCGGCCTGGCAGGAATCATGTTTTTCTGGGTATATGGCAGCGATTTTGCAAAAAAAGAAGCGGAAAAGGGCCGCCCAAAACCCCTTGGTCCCTGGTTCCGCTTTATGACCGCCTATGTCTTCTGCGGACTTACCATCGCAGTATTTATACTGGGAATTATCTTCGGAGGCATTGGCTGATACAAAAGAGAGGTATCTAAAATGAATCAATTTCCATCACAGGGACAGACGGGATCAGCTTCCAATGTCCCTGCAAATCCCCTGGGCACTCTGCCTATTAACCAGCTTTTAGCCCGCTTTGCCATTCCCAGCATCATAGCCATGCTGGTCAGTGCCCTGTATAATATCGTAGATCAGTTTTTTATCGGCCGCAGTGTGGGAATGCTTGGAAATGCTGCTACCAATGTTGCATTTCCTCTAACCATCACCTGTACCGCCCTTTCCCTGATGTTTGGCATCGGCGGCGCAGCTAACTTTAATCTTTCCATGGGCCATGGCGAACGGGAAGATGCTGCCCGTTATGCGGGAAATGCTGTTTTTATGCTGTTTTTTACAGGATTGATCCTCTGCCTGGGAGTACGCTTATTTTAAAGCCTCTCATGATAGCCTTTGGAGCCACAGCAGAAGTTTTAGATTACTCTCTTATATACACAGGCATTACTTCCCTTGGTTTTCCATTCCTGATCCTTACTACTGGAGGCTCTAACCTGATCCGGGCAGACGGAAGTCCCCGTTTCTCCATGGTCTGCACACTTACAGGCGCACTGATCAACACGATCTTAGACCCTTTGTTTATCTTTACTTTTCATATGGGAATGGCCGGTGCTGCTCTGGCAACCATTATCGGCCAGATTGTATCCGGTATCATGGTAATCATCTATCTGACCCGCTTTAAAACAGTCCATTTGACATTTGACTACCTTCGTCCCATTCCTTCCCACATTAAAGCGATCATATCCCTGGGAATGGCACCCTTCTTTAACCAGATTGCAATGATGGTGGTACAGATTGTTATGAATAATGTACTTCGCTATTACGGCGGACAGTCTCATTACGGCAGTGAGATTCCTCTTGCCTGTGCCGGAATCATCAGCAAGGTAAACATGATCTTCTTCTCCCTGGTCATCGGTCTTTCCCAGGGACTGCAGCCCATTGTCAGCTTTAACTACGGAGCAGGAAAATACCGCCGTGTACGTTCCGCCTATCTGAAAGCGGTATGTATCGCCACCTGTATTTCCTCTGTATCCTTTTTATGCTTTCAGCTGATCCCCAGACAGATCATCTCCATTTTCGGTTCAGGAAGTGAGGAATATTTCCGCTTTGCAGAGCAGTATTTCCGTATTTTCCTTTTCTTTACATTTTTAAATGGCCTTCAGCCCATTACGGCCAACTATTTTACCTCCATTGGAAAGGCAGGCACGGGTATATTTATATCCCTCACACGCCAGATTATCTTCCTTCTGCCTCTAATCCTCATTCTTCCTATGTTCTTAGGAATTAAGGGCGTTATGTACTCGGCTCCTGTGGCAGATCTGATGGCCGCTGTTTTGGCAGTCTTCTTTGTGTCCAGAGAGCTAAAGCGAATGAAACAGATGGAGCATCTGTCTGAAGCATAAAATCCACACAGCCCCGACAGTATCATTGTATATCTGCCGGGGCTGTATGGATTTTACATTTATCTGACTATAGCTGTTTTAAAAGCTGTTCATACCGTTCCCGGTTTTCCCTGGGAATCTTAAGGGCATCCATCGCCTGACCGGAGGACCAGCTCATGGTCTCCATCAGATTGCGGATGGAGGAAAGAAGACCATGTTCCATGCCCTGTTCCAGCCCCTGCTCCAATCCTTTTTCCATTCCCCTGTCTTCAATTCCTTTACTAAGATTACACATGAGCGATACCTCCCGTTCTAAATCCCTTGTCATCTTAACTGAAAAATCTTCCTCTAAAATATGTTTCTTCTTCTGCGGATCCTGCTCATCAGAAAGAAGGACATCTAAAAGCTTTATAATACCTGAATAATGTTCATTCTCTGAGTCTCCCAGACAGATTATAACTGCCGTCATCAGGTCATAATTTTCCTTTCTTCTCCTTTTTCCTCTCCTACCATGCACTCTTCTGTAATCGAATATCGGTTAATCGTATTTTTCCGCCGTTTAGGTGGATTCATACAGATCCAGATCGAGTAAACCTTTACATATCTTTTCATAGTGTCCATCTGTAAATTCCGAATCGTATCGGAACCATTCGCGGACCGTTCATCCGAATTTACTGCTGTATGGCAATCTGCGGTTCCCCTTCAATATAATACTCTGCAATGTCCTTAACACTGCATTCTCTATATTCCTCAATACAGCTTTTCATAATCCAGGCTAAAATCTCTTTATTAGCCAGAAGCCGTTTACAGGCCGCGTCATAAGATGCCTTATCTGCAGCAAAATCCAGATTTCTTGCTAAAGTATTTTCTGTTTTCACTTGCCTGCATCCCCTTTCAACCGTTTTCCTTCTTAAATTCTACCATACTATCAATATCTACGCCAGACTATGAAAACGAAATTTAAATTTTTTAAAAAAACTGTTGACAAAACAGCATAAATCATTTATATTGATATCAGTAATCATTACTATTATCGATTCGCAATGTTAACAGGGTTCCGGGCATCCCCGGTTCCCACACACTATATAATAAAGGAGATCAAGACTATGAAGAAATGGGTTTGTACAGTTTGCGGTTACGTTTATGAGGGTGAGCAGGCTCCTGAGAAATGTCCTCAGTGCGGCGTTCCTGCTTCCAAGTTCAAGGAGCAGGCTGCTGATCAGTTAGCTTGCGAGCATGAGGTTGGCGTTGCTCAGGGTTCCCCTGAGGATATCATGGCTGACTTAAGAGCTAACTTTGAGGGTGAGTGCTCTGAGGTTGGTATGTACCTGGCTATGTCCAGAGTCGCTCACAGAGAGGGCTATCCTGAGATTGGCCTGTACTGGGAGAAGGCTGCTCTGGAAGAGGCTGAGCATGCTGCTAAGTTTGCTGAACTCTTAGGCGAGGTTGTTACAAGCTCCACCAAGAAGAACCTGGAGATGAGAGTTGCTGCTGAGAACGGCGCTACTGCCGGCAAGTTCGATCTGGCTAAGAGAGCTAAGGCTGCCAACCTGGATGCAATCCATGACACTGTTCATGAGATGGCTAAGGATGAGGCTCGTCACGGAAAGGCATTTGAAGGTCTGTTAAAGAGATACTTTGGCTAATACTTCCATAATCATTACACACTCTCCATTCACTATAACAGAGATTATTACAGCTCCGGCACATGCACTGCCGGAGCTGTTTTTCATTAAATTAAAACAGCGCCCGCAACAGAATTTCCTCTGCCGGAGCGCTGTTTTCAAAACATATTTATAATCGGGATTGTAAGTCTTTACACTCCCATCTTCCTCTGAACAAACTTTACAACTTCCATAATCGGAATGATCAATACTGCCAGTCCCAGAGCAATAATATACTCATGGAAATCAATAGGAGTAAACTCAAATGCCTTTGCAAGGAACGGAACCTCGATTACTGCGGTTGTCAGAATCAGGGATACGATCATTGCACCGTAAAGGAAGGTATTTCCAGTCTTCATGGTGAAGATAGAACCTCTGCGGCTTCTCATATTCAGAGAGTGGCAGATCTCAACCATGGACAGGGTCAGGAATGCCATTGTTGTTCCGTCAGGGCTGTTTACAAATTCCCAGACGCCGCTTTCAATATAATGGCCTATGATATAGGAAACCATTACAAGGATCGTTACAACAAAACCCTGGAAGAATACGTCAAATCCCATACCGCCGGCAAAAATGCCTTCTCTCGGGTCTCTTGGAGACTGCTTCATAATGTCAGCCTCGCTCTTTTCCATACCCAGAGCCAGAGCAGGGAAACAGTCTGTGATCAGGTTGATCCACAAAAGATGTACCGGCTCCAGAATCGTAAAGCCGATCAGCGTTGCAAAGAAGATTGCCAGCACCTCTGCCAGATTGGAGGCTAACAGGAACTGAATCGCCTTACGGATATTTGCGTAAATGCGGCGTCCCTCTTCTACTGCGGATACGATTGTTGCAAAGTTGTCATCTGCAAGAACCATGTCTGCTACATTTTTGGTTACGTCTGTACCCGTAATACCCATTCCCACACCGATATCCGCACTCTTGATAGAAGGAGCATCGTTTACGCCGTCACCGGTCATAGCTGTAATACGGCCCTTTGCCTTCCATGCATTTACAATGCGTACCTTATGCTCAGGCTGTACGCGGGCATAAACGGAGTATTTTTCAATATCTGTCTTAAACTGCTCGTCGCTGATCTCATTTAACTGAGCGCCTGTAATCGCCTGGCTGGCATCCTCGATGATTCCCAGCTCCTTTGCAATGGCTACCGCTGTATCCTTGTGATCACCGGTAATCATAATAGGGCGGATTCCTGCCTCACGGCACTCAACGATTGCCGCCTTTACCTCAGGACGTACCGGGTCGATCATACCGGAAAGTCCTACATATACCAGATCCTGCTCCAGATTGGAGGCGTCTGTATTCTCAGGCAGTGCCTTCCATTCTCTCATGGAACCGCAGAGTACGCGGAGCGCCTTATCTGCCATGGACTTATTATTCTTTAAAATGCTGCTGCGGATTTCGTCGGTCATTTCCACGATCTGTCCGCCCACATAGGCCTTTGTACAGCGTTTTAATACTTCATCCGGAGCGCCCTTTGTAAACTGGATGAAACGTCCGTCCGCAGTCTGATGAATGGTTGTCATCATCTTACGCATGGAATCAAAGGGAGCCTCAGCCACACGGACATATTCCTTTTCCAGCTGATCCTTTGGAAGTCCATTCTTTGCAGCATCATTTACAAGAGCACACTCGGTAGGTTCTCCCACTGCCTCGCCGCTGTCAGGGCTTAAGGAAGCATCGGAACAGAGCGCCATAGCAGTTTCCAAAAGCTTCTCATCATCTGCCACATGCTCCACAACAGTCATCTTGTTCTGTGTCAGAGTACCCGTCTTATCCGAACAGATAATCTGTGTACATCCCAGAGTCTCTACTGCAGTCAGCTTACGGATAATGGCATTTCTGCGGGACATATTTGTAACGCCGATGGAAAGCACGATGGTAACAACTGCAGCCAGACCCTCAGGAATTGCCGCTACTGCCAGAGAAACAGCTACCATAAATGTACTTAAGATCGTATCGCCGGTAATGCCTTCTGCGCTTCCCCTGTGCACGGAACAGGCCTACTGCAAAGATAACCACACAGATTCCCACAACCAGCATGGTCAGGAACTTGCTCAGCTGATTCAGCTTGATCTGGAGAGGTGTTTCCTCATCCTTAGCCTGAGCCAGGGCATCTGCAATCTTACCCATTTCCGTATCCATACCGGTCGCTGTGATAACAGCTTTCCACGCCGTATACAACGGTGGAGCCCATGTATACCATATTTTTGCGGTCGCCTAAAGGTACGTCCTTTTCACCGCCCAGATTTAACACCTGGATAATCTTGTCTACAGGAACGGATTCTCCGGTAAGGGCCGCCTCCTCGATCTTCATGCTGGCGCATTCAATATACGGCCGTCCGCAGGAACGGAATCGCCTGCTTCCAGAATCACTACGTCACCCGGTACCAGCTCTTCACTCTTTAATGTAATAAGCTTTCCGTCACGCAGCACCTTACTGGTAGCTGCCGCAATTTCCTGCAAAGCTGCGATTGCCGCCTCTGCCTTGCTCTCCTGAACAACGCCCAGAACTGCATTGATAATAACTACCGCCATAATGATGATCACATCTGCAAAGGACTCACCCTCGTAGTAAGCGGTAATACCTGAAATAACAGCTGCCACGATCAGAATAATGATCATGGGATCTGCCAGTTCATCAAGAAATTTCTTAAGAAGGGAATCTTTATTTCCTTCCTTCAGCTTATTGTGCCCGAATTTTTCCAGACGGCTTGCAGCTTCCTGAGAAGAAAGTCCCTCTTCTGAAGTATTCTGCTCCTTCAGCACATCCTGAATACTGGACAGGTACTCTTTCATTGCTTTTTCCTCCTTATTATCATATGGAAGTGTCTCTCTCATCATTCCCGTACTGCAGGTGCACTATACATCTGTCTCACAGGCGCATCTGTGCATTTCCATTTCATTGGTGCAAACAAAACGAGACTTACCAGAAGTCCTCCCCTCTGCTGAGAAGACTCCCGATAAGTCTCGCCATTTAAAACCAAGCCACGGACACGCTCCGATGCTGTTGACTTCGCTACACGGTTCCCGGCCTGAAAACTGCCGGTCAACTGCGCTGACTACTCCCTTACTGCCAATAATGCTATCACGGACATGGGAAACTGTCAAGATTCTATTTTCAGGAGTTTTTATGTTCCTCTAAAAAGCGGTCAATTTCTTCCCGTACAGGCATAGAAAGTGTTGTCCCCATCTTCTGTACGGATAATGCAGCAAGACCACTTGCAAAACGGACTGCCTCCCATATATCCCTGCCTTCTGAAAGTGCAGCCAGAAGGCCTCCGTTAAAGGCGTCACCTGCTCTGTGGTCTGCTTCCACCTTAAAGCACGGAATAATTTCCTCTCTTCCTCCGGATGAAACAAACACACCTCTTGAGCCAAGAGTAATCAGAACCTCTTTAACACCTCTGTCATAAAAATAGGCTGCTGCCTTTTTCGCAGACTCCAAATCTTTTACAGGGACTCCCGTAATCTCTTCTGCCTCTACTTCATTAGGCGTTACCATATACGCTTTTGATAAAAACTCATCTGTAACCGGCGCATAAGGATGTATTTTACAATCACCTTACAGCCATGTTTGACATGCCAATTCAGCTACAAGCTCATTGGCCTCTTGATTTACCTCCAGCTGCAGCAGTACATATTCTGCTTCCTTAAGCACCGCTTCAATGTTCTTTACTTCCTCTTCTGTTATAGTACTGCACGCTCCGGGAACAATGATAATCTCATTCTGGCTGGTCTTTTCATCTACTAAAATCAAAGCACATCCTGTTTCTGTATCATCCGTTACAAACATATGAGACGTATCCATCTGAAGCTCTCTCATCGTATTGAAAGCAACCTCTCCAAAACTGTCCCGTCCGACTTTCGATATCATAGTTACATCGGCGCCTGCTTTATGGGCGGCAACTCCCTGGTTAAATCCCTTTCCTCCCGGTCCCATTTTAAAAACGGAACCCTTTACCGTCTCTCCCGGTACAGGAAGACGAGGGCTTCTTGCCATCAGATCTACTACAAAACTTCCAAAAACCGCTGCCTTACTCATATTCTTTCCTCCAATCCCCAATATCATTCTTTTGATTTGTCTGTCCCCTATCGTACCTTCTCTCTGATTTCCAGCGTCCTCTCCAGCCCCGGATACAGCACTCCCGCAATCACCAGTCCGCTGATCCCCTGGATCCCATTGGCAGGGAGACTCAAAAAAGCGGCTGCCGGACCATAGAGAAGGCTTTCACAGAGAAAGTATCCGCCTGTCACCAGCAAAATATCTGTTATGCCACCATACAGCACTGCCAGCTTCCCGCTTTTTCCTTTGCTCACTCCATGACAGTATACCAGATGTGACTACAGCCACAAGG
>SCPO01001272.1_pt1 | contig 59633 bp, 62 predicted proteins | sample 6106821 | NCBI WGS metagenome assembly SCPO01 (sample SAMN10720448, study PRJNA508395) | human gut metagenome | isolation source: Participant 2 stool, 0 month | host: Homo sapiens | collected 2017
CTTCCAGCCGGGTCAGTTCAAATGCGGCACGGATGGCTTCATCATCGTTTATGGCGAGTACCAAAGCGCGTTGCTGTTTGGCCAGATTGGCATGCATGGGTCCTATGCCCGGATAATCCAGACCGGCAGAAATGGAGTAAGGTTCCTCTATTTGTCCGTCCTCGTTTTGGATAACCAAGGTCTTTGCTCCGTGGATAATTCCCATTTTCCCCAGTTGGATGGTAGCGGCCGAGAAACCGGTGTCTATACCTTTGCCTCCTGCCTCGGCCAGGACAATCTGCACACGTTCATCATCTATATAGTGATAAATGGTTCCTGCCGCATTGCTTCCTCCTCCTACACAAGCCATCAAGTAATCGGGATATTCCCTTCCTTCCTGTTCTTTCAGCTGCTTTTTGATTTCTTCGCTGATAACGGATTGCAGACGTGCCACCATATCAGGGTAGGGATGAGGGCCTACGGTAGAGCCGATGACATAGTAAGTATCGGCAGGGTGGCAACACCAGTCGCGGATGGCTTCGTTTGTCGCATCTTTCAGTGTCATGTTGCCGGAAGTGACCGGGCGGACTTCGGCTCCCAGCATTTTCATCTTTTCTACATTGATATGCTGGCGTTCTACATCGGTCTTGCCCATGTAAACAATGCATTGCATGTTCATCAAAGCGCATACCGTAGCGGTGGCCACCCCATGCTGTCCAGCTCCGGTTTCTGCAATGATACGTTTTTTCCCCATACGTTTTGCCAGTAACACCTGTCCGATGGCATTATTGATTTTATGTGCTCCGGTGTGGTTTAAATCTTCACGTTTCAGGTAGATCTTACAGCCATATTTCTTGCTTAGCCGGTTTGCCAGGTAAAGAGGTGAAGGGCGTCCTACATAGTCGCGTAGTAACTGGTGGAATTCTTGTTTGAATCCTTCACTTTCCAATACTTTGGAATAGGCATTCTGCAATTCTTCCACACAGCGGTGAAGGATTTCGGGAATATACGCCCCTCCAAATTCGCCATAATAACCTTCTTTGTTTACCTGATAAGTTTTCATTGTCGTTCTATATTTTAATGTTAATTGCACTAACGAAAAAAGGCCTGTCGTAAGTACGACAGGCCTTCAGTTTGAATATCCTTTTAGAATGTCAGGTATATATACATGGTCTGGTTCCCTTACGACTTGTTTAGTTGTAAGAAACGCCACCAATATGTATTTACCATGATTCTATTCATAAAATCTGTTTTTATTTTGGGGCAAATGTAAGCGTTTTGTTTTAAACTCCAAAGAAAAACTTACTTTTTTTTTATTTATTTGCAGCTTCGTGTATTTTCCCTTTTACTTCTTCCACTTTCTCACCTACTTTTCCGGCTACTTCACTGCTTACTTCTTCTGCTTTATGTTTTGCATGATGAGCCAGGTCTTTTGCATCTTCTTGTAAGTCCTGAATGGCATCATACACGTCTCTTCTCAATTTGCGACCTCTGTTGCTGTGCGCAAAACAACTTAATGCACTGCCGACCAGCGCTCCTAGTGCCAGTCCGGCAAAGAATTTTCCATTATTCATAATCTTATTACTTTAAATTGGTTTTATAAATGAACATTTCGGGTGGCGGAATGGTTTTAATACATCAGTTAATAAATCATTAAAATGAAGTGTATGAAACGTAAACTTTGGATAAGAATAGGTGCCGTGTTGTTGGCAGGATTGCTGTTATGGTGGCTCTTTTGGGCTATTTTGATCGATGAGGACGAGAATGAACAAAGTCTGCCTGAAACAGAACAGATAGAGTGATTTGTCATAAGACAAAAGGATGATCTTCAGGCATGGGTACGAAAGAATAGATTGGAATAGTCGGTATAACATTCTGTTTGCTAAAGTCTATAGAACAATAGAATTAGTTCTAAGTTTATGGCAGGAAAATTTGTTTTGGCTTTCTTTTTTTGTTCTTTTGTTCTTCTGTCTGAAAATTAATATCCATTTTGCATCTGTCTTCTCAGAAATAATCAGTATATTCGCTTCATTAACCAATTAGACATGATTGAATATGAAAACAATGAATTATTCTATAATCAGATGTATCTGTGCATTGGTCATCGGTGTGTTGCTGGTGGCATGGCCTGAGGCTGCCATTCTTTATCTGGTTATTACAATCGGTGTGTTGTTTCTAGTACCGGGACTCTTTTCTTTATCCGGGTATTTGATTCGTGGCAAGCAGGATGGCAGTCGTTTTCCTATTGCCGGGCTTGGCAGCCTTTTGTTCGGATTATGGCTGATGATTATGCCGGCATTTTTTGTCGGTATCCTGATGTATGTGCTGGGTGCTGTTTTGGTACTGGCGGGAATCAGTCAGATTGTGAATTTATCTGCTGCGCGTAGTTGGACGGTGGTACCGGGAGGTTTCTTTGTGATACCTGTGTTGGTGCTGATTGCAGGTATTGTGGTATTATTTAATCCATTTACGGCTGCTGCTGTTCCATTCATCATTCTGGGAGTGAGCAGCATTGTATACGGACTGTCCGATTTGATAAACATCATCCGCTTCCGTCAGAAGAAAGAACCGGGGATGCCTGAAATAGAGGATATTACTCCTATAGAAGAGATAAAAGACTAATCCGATTGATATGAAAACACGAGGAAGCTATATTTTATATCTTTTGATTTTATGTGTGGTTGTAGGTTGTAAGGGAACTTCTTCACCTTCCACCGCGTCCGAAACGGATGAGTATGCCGGAACATGTGAGGGGGAAAAAGCGAAAGCTATTTTGTGGGTGGATTATAAAAGAGGACGTAAGATAACGGACGGGACTCCGATAAGAACGGTAAAGGTTTATGCGGATGTTCATGCCGATGGAAGTCTGAAAGTGCTTTCCTGGTGTAAAAAGCAGCCGATGAAGGTAGAAAATTACTTATTGAAAAGAGTGGAAGTTTACCGGATCAGGAAAGAAATATTCGAAGGGGGATATCTGAAACCGGGGGAACAGTATTTGCAGTTACGCTATCTGCCGGGAGAGATGAAATAATATGTTGTAGGAAGCATTGAAATTCGTAGGAAAAGGTTTTTGTTTCTTTTATATTTCTTATCTTTGTGTAACACAAATTGTTAGAAATATGAAGAAACAAATCTTATTGTCTTGTGCACTTGCCTGGGCTGTGATGGCAGGTGCTGAAACGATTGACATTACTACTTTCCGTTATGCCGGACCCTACGTTGTACAGGCTCCTTTTCAGGTGGACAGCGTGGATGTGAATTCAAAGACTTTTGTATCCGGACGTCTGTTGGATACTCATCTTTCTGTGGACGTATTGCAACAGGGAACTTTATTTACAGGCGGGGTTTTGCCGGGAAGTGACTCGGGATATGCCTTGCACATGATGGGTTTTGTGTTGGAGAATACTCGTTATGCCACAGCCAAGCTGAAGATTGACGGGCTGAAAAGATACCAGCTTTATGTAGATGGAAAGAAGCAGGAAGGAACTGAACTCGCTTTGGAGCCGGCCACCCATTCTGTAGTTATTAAATATCTTTCTGAAGCAGGGAAAACAGATTCCTTGAAAGTGAGTGTGGATACGGATCAAGAGGGAAGCATTTCACTTAAGCAAGATAACAAAAAGCTATATACTTTGGCGGATGTGTTGCATGGAACTCGTTTTGCCGGAGTAGGGCTTTCCCCTGATGGCAGATATTTGATTGCCAATTATCGTACGACTTATGTAGGTGGTCGGTCGGCCGGTAGTACGCGCATTACTGAACTTGCCAGCGGTAAGGTTTTGGCGGAGCGTACTGAGAATATGCAATGGATGCCTCGTTCTAACCGCTATTATTATACCCGTACAGGGGTGGATGGCAGACAGCTGATAGTTGTGGATCCGCTTACCGGAATGGAAACTGTGTTGGTGAATAAATTACCTGACGGGTATTTCCAGTTCGCACCTACGGAAGACTACCTGCTTTTCACCATGACCCAGGAAGGTCCGAAAGAACGTAAAGAAATTTATGAGGTTCTGGAACCGGATGACCGCCAGCCGGGATGGCGTAACCGTTCTTATCTGGCTAAGTATGATTTGAAGACCGGTTTGTTGCAGCCACTGACTTTCGGTTATCACAATGTCTGGGCTGCCGATATTTCCAATGACGGCCGGTATCTTTTGATGATGACCAGTCAGAGCCGTCTGACCAAGCGTCCTACTACTTTATTCTCACTATATCGGTTGGATATGCAGACTTTGCAGGCGGAACTGCTGATAGATAAAGATGGTTTTATCAGTGGAGCCCGTTTTTCACCTGACGGAACGCAGGTATTGGTATCCGGCTCGCCTGAATCGCTGGGTGGAATAGGGAAAAATGTAAAGGAGGGGCAGACTCCGAGTATGACGGACGGTCAGCTTTATTTGCTGAATATAGCTGATAAGAGAGTCACTCCGCTGACGAAAGATTTTAATCCCAGCGTACAGCGTGCCGTGTGGAATAAGGCCGACGGGCAAGTCTATTTCACGGCCGAGAACCGTGACTGTTACAGTTTGTACCGGATGAATCCCGCTGATGGGAAAATTCAGCAACTGGAGGTTTCAGAAGATTTGGTCAACTCATTCTCATTGGCGCAAAATGCTCCGGTTATGGCCTATTATGGACAGAGCGCCTCAAATTCCGACCGTTTATACACCATGAATACCAAAAAGATGAAATCATCTTTGTTGGAAGACTTAAGTAAAGACATATTGAAAGATGTGGAGCTGGGCGAATGCAAGGCATGGAGTTTTACCAATTCTCGTGGTGATACCATTTATGGCCGTTATTACCTGCCGCCTCATTTTGACGCCAACCGGAAATATCCTATGATTGTGAATTATTATGGTGGGTGCAGTCCGGTCAGCCGTAATTTCGAAAGCCGTTATCCGCATCATGCATACGCGGCATTGGGCTATGTGGTGTATGTGATAGAACCTAGCGGTGCTACCGGTTTCGGACAGGAATTTTCTGCCCGCCACGTCAATACAGCTGGGGAAGGGGTGGCACAGGATATCATAGAAGGTACAAAGCAGTTTTGTAAAGAACATGCTTTTGTCAATGACAAGAAAATAGGCTGTATAGGTGCATCCTATGGCGGCTTCATGACACAATACTTGCAAACACAGACCGATATTTTTGCAGCGGCCATCTCTCATGCCGGTATCAGTGATCATACCAGTTATTGGGGGGAAGGATATTGGGGATATTCGTACAGTGAAGTTTCCATGGCGAATAGTTATCCGTGGAGCAATCCTGATCTTTTTGTAAAACAAAGCCCGTTGTTCAATGCGGACAAGATACATACGCCTTTGCTGTTCTTGCACGGTGATGCGGATGTGAATGTACCGGTGGGAGAGAGTATTCAGATGTTTACAGCACTGAAGTTACTGGGGCGCGAAACGGCTTTTGTGGCTGTAACGGGACAAGATCATCATATTGTAGATTATGGCAAGAGGATTCAGTGGCAGAATACGATCTTTGCCTGGTTTGCCAAATGGTTGCAGGATGATGCGACTTGGTGGAACGCTATTTATAAGCCGAAGGCTTTATAGATGAATAATAAAGAAGGTGCGTCGTAATGTGAACTGCACCTTCTTTTATGTTTGTTATACCGATTCATTGATAATTTCCCAGCCATTAATTTTTATACTCACAGGAATATAATCGTTGAATGATATTTCAATGGTAAAGTCATGATTGTAGTCGAAATCAATGTAAGGTTTTTGCAGCAGTTTGCCTATAAGATTTTCATCATAACGGATGACTCCTGTATCATCTGAAATCTTCAGTCGTGGCTCTCTGTTTTTATCCAGCTTCATTACCGTGAAATCGGCTATGAGAGAAGATGTGGTGTTTGATGGATTTGAGTAGGTGGGAAGATAAGTAATTTTTTCATCATCGGCATACTGCAAGAAAGAGTCATATTTCCCATTGTTGTCTTCAATATAGATGATATGTTTCTTTTATCATTCAAATTATGGACGATAACTTGGATATGGTTGGTGATTTGTTTTAAGTCAATCCATACAATGTTTTCTTTTCCTTCTCTGATTTTCACAATGTCATGTATTCCATGATAGAGCAGACTAGGCTGGTTGATAGTTTGATTGTCTTTTTCACGTTTCAGAGATAAAAAGAAATCGTGTATGTCAGTCTGTTGTGGAATGCATGCGGACAATTGGTAACAGGTTTCATCATAACCTGTCCAGGCTACGAATTGATAGCTGCCTTGTTTGAAAGGCAGTTTCATGGTGTAGTCGTCATTAACTTGATTTAATGAGTCATTTATTTGGGAAACGAATGTTCCTTTGTCATCAAAAATAAAAACAGCCAGCATGGCGTTTGGAGGGAACTCTGTTTGCTGATGTATGCTTTTGTTTGTTGCGTAGCGGAATTTGAGTCCCAGGACTGTATAGTCCTGAGAACAGCAACATTCATTCTCTTTAATGCAATTGGTTAGAACAAATAACAACAGAACAAGAGATGCCAGTTTCAATCTGATTTTCATTTTGTTAATGAATAATTATTACCCATTTATAGATCATGGTCTTCCTCTATTACTTCCCATGGAATGACTTCTATATCTGCACTGATCCATGTGTTAGGCTGGATAGGTTGATTATTATCAAAATTATCGGATGGTTTTCCCGGGGCTTGTATGGAATTGACAGTAATTTTGAAATATTGATTTCGATATATATTATAAGGTGCTTGGGGCGCTGTTACGTTACCGTTGACCTGTACATGAAAATAACATATGCCATTGGTGTAGGTATTGTCTGCCAACACATAATCACCGGTGAGTGCAGGCATACCTGTAGTATTGTTTGCACAAAGTTCGGCATATTTTTCTGCAATAGCACCATCTATAAAGTAATTGGCTGTCCCATCAGCGGTATGTACTACATAAAAAGTTGTTCCGGGGCCACTTGTATTATTCTCTATTGTAAAATCACTTTCACCGGTAGGGGAGTCATTTTTGCTAGTTACGATTTTGGCAGGAGTGAAGACTCCGCTGATACTGATAAAAGTGCTTTCATTTACATTTGATGTTCCCGATACATATTGAAACGTATTTTCCGGAGCATAAGAGACAGAGGGAGGAGTATCATTTCCGTAAACGTTTATAGCATCTGTGCCTCTTGAAAAATCTTGCTCTGTATAGCTGTTCCAGTTATAGTCTTTGACAATTCCATCTCTGCTATCTTGAATAAAATAGAATTTCTTATTTAAGTTTCGCCAACCGAATTTCAAATCTGTCATGGATCCTCCTCCTTTTACTTTAAACGTAGGTGAAGTGAATACAGCACTCTTTGCAGTAACACGGCTGACTGGTATTGAAATATGATGTTTTTCTGCTTCGGCTTTATCTTCATATAAATTTGTGGCTGGAGTGATATTGGGATAATTTTCATTAAACATAATGAACCCGTTTGTTTGATCTGCCAGTTTGCCGACCTCTTGCGTAAACTCTTTATAATTGAATGCTCCCAAGCCATTAGAGGTAATATAATCTACAATTTCTGTATTCAGGTTTACTGCCGCAAAGATATATTTATCCGCTTTTTGGTATTGACGGGCCGAGTGGTAATCCATTGGGAAGTATTTCCGGGGGCTTGTTGGAGTGTGTTTGCGGCAACGCTGAATTCTGCTACCGTAGAAGTGAAAGGTGCTTCCTTATCGTAAATAAATATATGAAGGGATTTTACGATATTTTCTGCATCTGTTCCTGGTTCAGTGGAACGGGTGGTTACAGAGCGTGTTCCCGAAGTATGGGGGATACTGATGGAGAAAGATGCGTATGCTTCTGAACTTGCATTTCCAGCTCTGGCTGATTGGCGAACTCTTTGTCATTGTTGCACGAAGCCATTGCCAAAGCAGTGACTATGGTTATAAACATTTTACTTGTTTTCATATTCTTATTGTTTTAATGAATATGATTAGAACCAAGAACCTCTGTCTTTTGTTTCAAAATAAAACAAACTTGAACAATTATGAGTAAATTAATGGCTATATTGGTTATCATCTTTTTATGTATATCTTGTACAGATAATGCAGAATTACCCGTAAAGCCCGATAAAAATGAAGGTACAGAAAATGTTTTGATAGAGTTGGCTGTAACTGTACCGGCGGTCACCTATACCCGTACAAGGGGATAGTTCGTACGATTGATCATGAAACTTTGATAAATGAGATTCAAATATTGGTATTTGAGGAGGGTAAATATAAATATCGTGTGCCGGGTTGTCTATCAACAACACTGCTTCTACCATAACTTTACGGCGTTACTGAAATCCGGTGATATCCCTATGAAGTTATTGATTTTGGCAAATGCCACCGATGTGGTAGTGGCTGATGAGCCTGTCGTTGGTGATAGTGAAGAAATGATAAAGAAGAAAATGAATCGAAAATTTGATTATCTGACATCTGTTTTTCCCATGTCTGGAGAATATGAATTGCCGGAAGGTTTGAAGCCGACGGGAACAGGTACTATTTTAGGATTGAAAATGTTACGTTCCATAGCTAGAGTGGATGTGACAGCTACGGAAGTGGCTAATTTTAGAATGACAGGGGTAAAAGCTTATCGGGCCAATAATTATCTGCAAGTTATTCCGGATGAAACGGGAGTGAGCAAAGTAACTTTTCCAAGTGTACCCGAAGGTAGTGACAGGAATGTGGACAGTTCGATATTTCCTGTTTCTTCAGAGAATTGGAATAATTTTTCCGCCCGGCTTTATTTATCCGAAACTTGGTCGCCTGAACCTGCAGACCAGGTAGATAAAGCTACTTGTATAGTGGTAGAGGGATACTATGCTGATAGCAATACGCCAAGTTATTATCGAATGGATTTTGATCCGGATAATAACCATAATGCTTTTGGGCAAGTTTTACGTAACCATAAATATATATTTAATATAAAGAAGGTATCGGCTCCGGGATGGAGTACGCCGGATGATGAGCCCATAACCGTTCATCTAATATAGTGGCGGAGGTACAAGCATGGGATGATGATACTATGGATATGTATTTTGACGGAGAACATCATTTCGGAATATCAACACGTGAAGTTGTTTTGAAGCATAAACCGGCTCTGAGGGAATTATTAGTGTCAGTACAGACCTTTTGGATTATACGTTGCAGTGGGCAGATGATGCAGGTGTGCTCCAAGGAACCGGAGCCCAGTCTTTGTCTAATGATTATTTTACAGTAACGAAGGAGGATAATGGAAGTCGGTTGGTGATAACAGCTTTGCAAAATAATTTGGCAGATGGTAGCAACCGTATACAGCATTTTGTGATTACAGCTCAGCGGTGGACTATTTATGTCAGCATACAGCAGAAGTATGATATAGCAGCTTATAAAACGATCAATTTGATGTCATTTACTTCCGGTCTGGGGTATTTGGGTACTAATATTTTAGGTTCTAGTAGTGCTGAAGCTCGTGCTACCGGACTTCGTGGTATTTTGACTAATCAAACTAATTTTGGACCCGATGGGGTAGTGGAGTGTGGCGGTTATAATTTGGTGGGAGTAGGGGTTAATGCTAATAATTTGACAGATGCTCTTTTTTCTCTGTTTGATGTAGTATATATAAATTATGTGCCAACCTCGCAGTTTGGTAGTCAAGATGCTCATAAACTTCATAACTGGCTGAAAACAAAGAAGAATCGTGTCTTGATCGCCTCTTATGATGCTTCCGATGTAAGTCAGAATTTGTTAGCGGAAATTCTTGCGGGGAAGAGTGGCATCAAATATTTTACATCAAACGGAGGACCTTATCCTTTGGCTGCTTCTACTATTGGTAATCATTATTTTACTACTGACGGACCTTTTACCAAAAATGCTCCTGTCACTTCGAATTTTGCATTACGGAATTATGATATATATCATGGTGAGATACAGGTGAATACTAGTGCTTCTGAGGGCATAACTCCTATTTTGATGGGGCCTGGTGGGGGAATAGTGTTGGGTATAGATTATTCCAGGAGAATTGTATATTGGGGGGATACAGATATGAGCAGTAATTTATCCGGTACAGGGGCGACTAGTGAGAATCACATTAATAACACAGCAGGAACCATCAATAATGATGCTTCCAAATTGATAGCCAATGTTTTTGCATGGATTACCGAAACCGTATTATATGGGGAATGAGCATTGTTATGTGCTCTCCTATACTGTTTCGGTGACATTCCTGTATATCTTTTAAAGTATTTCCCAAAGAATGAGATGTCTGGGAAATTAAGTGAATAGGCTATTTCCTGAATGGTAAGGTCTGTGGATTTTAGTTTGGCTTCCGCATCTGTTATCACTAGTTTGGCGATGATATCTGTAACAGTTTTTCCCGTAATCTTATTGACAGTAGTGCTGAGGTGCTGAGGGGATATATGAAGCAGGTCGGCATAAAAAGCTACACTCCGTTCTTTCGTATAATGTTTGATGATATATTGGACCAGGCGTTTCACAATTTCTTCTCCACGGTTGAAAGTACGTGTGGTTACATTGGTGTTCTGATGAATGCTGCCTACACCGTGCAATATAGTGAGCAGCATGGTGCTGATTAACTCTTTATTGGGCTTGGCTCCCATACGTTTCATTTTTATCAGCAACCGGAAATAGTCTTGAAACAACTCGGTTATTTCGGGACGCAGAGGGATAATGGGCGTGTCAATCAGGGCTGAAAGATAGTTCATGGTGGAATTGAAGAGATTTATTCCGTTCAGCAACTCTTTGTTGAATCCTATCAAGTACAGACGACAGTCGGGACTTTGCCGGTGAACATGTACAAAGGTTTCTGGCAGAATAGTGACAATGTCGTTCTTTTGTATCTTGTGTTCAGACAGATGGATCGTTATGTCACATTCACCTCGCAGGCACAGAAGGAACAAGCATCCTTCCATTCGTTGCGGGTAGTGGTAAATACGGCCTAATGATCCTGTCATGTCAATTTCTGCAACGAAATCCTTATTCGATTTAAATAAGTTAATGTCATCTATATACTTCATAAAAATAAAGAAGGTTTTGATTATGCACCACAAATATAGGGCAGTTAGAGCAGATAACAAAGAAAATGCTTAAAAATAGACTAATATATCTTACTGTTAGCACTTGTACGCTTTTAATAATTATAAGAACTTTGCAGCGAAACTAATAGTGAAGATAAACAGTATGAAAGGTAAAAATTTGTCTATTATGGCAATGATTGCGGCAGTGTTCTGTTCTTGCGGACAGCAACCTGCACAAGAACGCGGTCCCCGGCCCGTGAAATTGGCGGAAGTGACCTCGTTAAGCAGGATCGAAAAATCGTATTCAGGTGTTGTGTCGCCTGATCAGTTCAGTGACTTGGCATTTAAAATGTCCGGTCCGCTGGTAGCAATGAATGTACTCGAAGGACAACGGGTGAAGAAAGGACAGGTAGTGGCCGAAATTGATCCGACAGATTACAAACTGGATTATGACGCTAAGAGGGCTTCATTCCAAAAGGCGTCATCACAGATGCAACGCGCAGAGAAACTGTTGGCCAAGAATGCTATTTCCATGCAAGAGTTCGAAACGACCCAAGCTTCGTATACCAATGCCAAATCGGCATTTGAAAATGCGCAAAACACATTGAATGACACCAAGCTACGCGCTCCATTTGATGGCTTTATCCAAAAAAAATATGTTGAAAACTATCAGCGTGTACAGCCAGGACAAGGAGTGGTGTGTTTGATTAATCCGGCTAAATTGCAAGTGGAGTTCACTATCCCCGAAACGAATATTTCTTATGTAACTTCTCCTTCTACTATTTACGTAGAATTTGATGCCTATAAAGGAAAATTATTTCAGGCAAAAGTAAAGGAGTATGTAGAGGCTTCTCCCGATGGGGCAGGAGTTCCTGTATTCCTTTACATTGATGATCCGGAATTTGATTTGAAAAAATATAAGGTATCGGTGGGCTTTTCTTGCCGTGTTATTGTCAATATTGAGAATGATGTGGTAAAAGAAGGAATTACAGTGCCTTTGTCCGCTGTAGTGTTTGATAATAACTTGAATAGCAAGATCGTATTTATATATAATCCGTCTACACAGAAAGTAGAACTGCGTAAAGTCAGTGATGAGGGAATTATTGTAGGACGTAACGACCTGATAGTATCCGGAAATATTGAACCGGGCGAACAGGTTGTGTCTGCCGGAGCGTCTTATCTGGTAGATGGCCAGCAAGTAAAAATATTAACAGAATAAAAAAGGAGAGAGCATATCATGAATATTCCAAAATATTCTTTGGAGAACCGGAAGGTTATCTATTTCTTTTTGGCTATTTTGTTGATAGGCGGAGTAATCTCCTTCTTCAAGCTGCCTAAGAAAGAAGATGCGCCTTTTGTGATAAAGACTGCGGTATTGGTTACCCAGTATCCGGGAGCGAATCCACATGAAGTGGAGAAACTGATTACGGAACCGATTGAACGTGAAATTCAGTCCATGACAGATGTATATCAGATTAAATCGGAATCTTATTTCGGACTGTCTAAGATTTCTATTGAACTTCAGCCTACGATTGATCCGGATTATATGCCTGTAAAATGGGACGAATTACGTCGTAAAGTGGCGAATATACAACCTAAGTTGCCCAGTGGGGCGTCTACCATTACTGTAAATGATGACTTTGGTGATGTGTATGGTATTTATTATGCTTTGACAGCTGATGAGGGCTTCTCGTATACCGATTTGCGTGACTGGGCACAGCGTATCCGTACTCAGCTGACCCCGATTGAGGGAGTACAGAAAGTAATGTTATACGGAGAGCAGACCGAAGTGATCAATGTCAAGATATCTACCTCCAAACTTTCGGCATTGGGTATTGATCCCACTTCGATTATGGGCATCTTGCAGAAGCAGAATATACAGGTGAATACAGGAGATATAGCGACAGAAATTTATCAGTTGCGCTTGCGTACGGAAGGGACTTATACCAGTCTGGAAGATATAGAAAACCAGTTGATTATCAGCAAGGACGGACGGGAAGTCCGTTTGGGGGATATTGCAACAGTGGAGCGTGGATACTATGATCCGCCTTCAACCTTGATGCGGGTCAATGGTAAACGTGCTATCGGTATAGGTGTGGCCAGTGGAGCAAAGGATAATGTGGTGGCTGTGGGTAAAGCAGTGGACGAAAGGTTGGCGGAAATAGAGCAATTGTTGCCTATCGGCATTGAACTGACCTCGCTTTATCCTGAGGACAAGATTGCTGATGAGGCGAATAATGGCTTTATCCTGAATTTGATAGAATCATTGGTTATTGTTATCCTGATTATCTTTGTGGTGATGGGATCGCGTGCCGGTATGCTGATAGGTAGTTCGTTACTTTTCTCGGTAGGTGGTACTTTGCTTATTATGTTGATGTGGGGGGTAGGATTGAACCGTACTTCCTTGGCGGCATTTATTATCGCCATGGGGATGCTGGTGGACAATGCCATTGTGGTGACAGATAATGCGCAGATAGGTATCAAGCGCGGAAAATCACGTTATCAGTCATTGATAGAGGGAGCCATCAAGCCGCAATGGGCATTGCTGGGCGCTACTTTTATTGCTATCTGCTCTTTCCTGCCTTTGTATCTGGCACCGGCATCCGTGGCTGAGATTGTGAAACCGCTATTTGTTGTATTGGCTGTATCACTGGGATTGAGCTGGATTCTGGCTTTGTGCCAGACTACGACTTTTGGTAATTTTATTTTGAAAGAAGCTGTTCCCGGCGGTGCGATGAAAGACCCGTATGATACTAAACTCTATCATAAATTCGAGAAGTTTCTGACCTTGCTGATTAAACGCCGTTTTGTGACATTGACCACGGTTTTTGTAACTTTGGTGCTTTCTTTGGTTATTATGGCTGTTATGCCTCAGAGTTTTTTCCCGAAAATGAATAAGCCTTATTTCCGTGCTGATCTGGTATTCCCTGAGGGATTTAGTATTCATGCGGTAGATCAGGATGTGATGAAGGTGGAGGATTACTTGAAGAATCATGAGAAAGTTAAATCATATTCGGTGACATTGGGTGGTACTCCGTTGCGTTACTATTTGGCAAGTTCTTCTTTTGGACCGAAGTCTAACTATGCCAATGTGATGGTGGAAACTAAAGACCCCGAAGATGCAGCCGAAGTAGAACAGCAGTTTTATGAGCACATGACTCAGAACTTTCCCAATATCATTACCCGTTCGGCACTTTTTGCTTTGTCTCCGGTGCCTGAAGCTGCTATTGAGATCGGTTTTATCGGTGAAAATCCCGATACATTGACCGCATTGGTTGAAAGGGCGAAAAAAATAGCCCGCCAGTGTGATATGGTGACGGATATCCGTTCCAACTGGGGAGATAAGGTGCCCGTGTGGAAACCGATGTTCTCTCAACAGAAAGGTTTACGCTTGGGGATTACCCGTCAGCAGGTTGCCAACTCATTCCGTACGGCTACCAATGGTTTGCCTTTGGGAGAATATCGTGAGGGGGATGTTTCCTTGCCTATCCTGCTAAAAGATGAGGATGTGGAAAAAATGAACTTGAATGATGTGAAAAGTGTGCCTGTATTCAGTACGAAAGGAAATTCCGTGAAAGTGGAACAGGTAATCGATAATTTCGCTTTGGGTTATGATTATAATGTAGTCCGTCGCTTTAACCGCGAGCGTTGTATGATGATGCAATGTGAACCTAAACGTGGAGCCAATACGATGGCTGCGTTTAAACAGGTGCTTACTGCCGTACAAGAGCAGATGCAGTTGCCCGAAGGGTATAAAATGAAATATTTCGGTGAGCAGGAAACACAGGATGTAAGTAACGCTGCATTGGCGAAGAATATTCCGCTGACTTTCCTGTTGATTTATGTGGTTCTGCTGTTTCTTTTCCCCAGCAACTACCGCAAGCCGGTATTGATTATGCTTATGTTGCCGCTGGTGTTTATCGGTGTGGTATGGGGATTGCTCTTGTTTGGCAAGTCATTGGACTTCTTTGCCATCCTCGGTCTGTTGGGGTTGATTGGTATGAATATCAAGAATGCCATTGTGCTGGTCGATGAAATCGGACTTCAGTTGAAGGATGGAAAGGGGGCTGTGCCTGCCGTGGTCGAGGCTACCAAGACACGTATCGTTCCGGTGACCATGGCTTCCGGAACTACTATTCTGGGTATGCTTCCATTGTTGGGCGATGCCATGTTTGCAGGTATGGCGGCTACCATTATGGGTGGTTTGTTCGTATCGACGGTACTGACCATTTTTGTTCTTCCGGTAACTTATTGTATTTTCTTTAAAATCAGAGCAGACAGATAATGAAAACTAAGATGATCTATATTATAGGTATGGCTTGTATGACCGGTACACTTTCGGCTCAGACTGTCGTGGATTATTCTACCTTTGAACAAAAGGTACTGGATTATAGCCAAACCTTAAAACAGAGTGTGGCACAACGTACAGCTATGCAGAAGGCTATGAAAGCGGCAAAAACCGCTTTCTTCCCGGCTGTTGATGCAACGGGAAGCTATCAGTATCGTATTAACAAATACGAGATGGATTTTGGCGGAATGGCTGTTCCTATGGAGCACGATTCATACAGTGCCGAAGTAGGGGTATCACAACCTATTTATGCCGGTGGAAGCATCTATCACAATTACAAGGCTTCCCAAATACAAACCCAGATGGCGGATAAGTCGGTGGATTTGACAACGGATAATATTATCTATGCTGCTGAAGCCAGTTATTGGGGAACAGCCGCACAAAAAGAAATGTATGAAACGATGTGCCAGTATGTGCAGATTATTGAGCAGTTGACCAAAGTGCTGCAAGATAAGTACGATGATGGCTATATCAGCAAGACGGATCTCATTCAGATGCAGACCCGTTTGAAAGAGGCTGAATTGCAACGTTCCAGCAGCTACCAGTCTTATCAGGTCGCCTTGCAGAATATGAATGTGCTGATGGGATTGGAACCGCTGGCTGAAATGGATTTGACGGATTCTATTTCTACCATATTGCCTATGCCTGCCTTTATTGGAGCGGAAACAGCCTTGAATGTGCGTCCCGATTATGCTATCTCACAGTTGGATGTGGATTATCAGAAAAGACAGGTAAGTCTGGCTGCCGCCAAGTACAATCCTTCTCTTCTATCGGTTTTAAAGAGACATGGGGAACACAGATGTTGAACATTTCGGGCGAAACTATGTTTAATAGTAATGTGTATGCCTCTATTAAATTGCCGATTTTCCATTGGGGAGCCCGCTTTAAATCGACGGCTGCACAGAAGGCTATTTTATTAAGCAAGCAGTATGCATTGCAAGATAAGCAAGACCAAATAAGCAAAGAAGTGGCGAAGGCGTGGACTAGTCTGACCGAGAATACCCGTCAGATAAGTATTGCCGAGGAGAACTGCAAACTGGCAGAAGAGAACTTGGATTTGAACACTTTTAGTTATACTGAAGGTAAGTTGACTATTTTGGATGTGCTTTCTGCACAGCTGACATGGATACAGGCATATACAAACCTTATCCAATCTTATTATGAGCAGAAGATTGCGTTGGCTGATTACAGAAAAGCAACCGGTATAAGGTATTTAGGACAGAAATAGGTAAATTCAGACCAGATTCTTATTATATAAAAAAGTCACAATAAAGCAGGTTTGGCTATCTTTGTATCCAGACCTGCTTTATTTGTTTTTATTCAGTTTATGTTTACTGTAAAGCTTGTTTTAACAGTGGAAAAAAGAATAGATTACAATGAAGAAAATATCATTTTGGATCGTAATCTTTATATGTATGGCAGATGCGGCTTTGGCAGTCACGCAAGAGGGTGGGCTGTTTTATTTGCCTGAAGATACGACAACGCAACACAAAGACAGCACAGTACAGAAAAGGACTTTTTTCAAAAAGTTTCTGGACTATTTTAATGATGCTAATAAAGATAAGAATCATAAGAAATTTGATTTCAGTATTATTGGCGGACCACATTACAGTACGGATACCAAACTGGGGCTGGGACTGGTGGCGGCGGGGCTTTATCGTACCGATAGAAATGACATGCTTCTTCCTCCGTCCAATGTATCTTTATTCGGAGATGTTTCCACTGTTGGCTTCTATATGTTGGGGATACGCGGAACTCATATCTTTCCGCAGGACAAATACCGGCTGGATTATACTCTTTATTTTTATTCCTTTCCTTCCAAGTTTTGGGGAATAGGGTACGATATGGGTAAGGTAGATGCCAATGAATCTGATTTAGATCGCTGGCAAGCACAAGTTAAAGCTAGTTTCCTGTTTCGGATAGCGGATAATCTATATATAGGTCCTATGGCATCTTATGATTATGTGCATGGTAAGAATATGGAACGCCCCGAACTACTGGAGGGGATGAATCTTACTACTGCTAATTATGGAGTGGGCCTTTCTTTGGCATATGATTCGCGCGATGTGTTGACTAATCCCCATAAGGGATATTATTTGAATATTACCCAGTGTTTCCGTCCTAAGTTTTTAGGAAACGATTATGCATTCAGTACTACGGATTTGCGTACCAGTTATTATCATCCTGTATGGAAAGGAGGATTGTTGGCAGGAGAATTACGCGGTACTTTTAATTTCGGTAATCCGTCATGGGCCATGATGGCGTTGTTGGGAAACTCGTATTCCATGCGTGGTTATTACGAAGGGCGCTATCGTGACAAGCATAAAATAGAGGGGCAGGTGGAATTGCGTCAGCATGTATGGAAACGTAATGGTGTTGTAGTTTGGATAGGGGCCGGAACTGTATTCAATAAGTTCAGTGCTTTGTGCATGGACAGAGTGTTGCCTAATTATGGAATAGGTTATCGTTGGGAGTTTAAAAGAATGTAAATGTTCGTCTGGACTATGGATTTGGAAAAAATGGACAGTCTGGTTTTATCTTTAATATAAATGAAGCATTTTAAAGAATTTATTCAGTGGTGTTGTGAGCCACAACGGTTGTTCGTTCTGTTCATCGTTGTCTTGGCCATTCCCAATGTGGCATTGTTTTTTACAGAACAGCAAATGACACTTTGGGCACGTATTTGTAATGTCATTCTGCCGGTATCGGTTTATTGGTTGATTATGACATTGGGGCGTAAACCTGGAAAGACTATTTGGATCTTATTTCCGTTTGTTTTCTTTGCGGCATTCCAACTGGTATTGCTATACCTGTTCGGGCGTTCTATCATTGCAGTAGATATGTTCCTGAATCTGACAACTACTAATTCCGGGGAGGCGCTGGAACTGTTGGATAATTTACTGCCGGCTGTAATTGGTGTTTTTGTTGTTTACATTCCTGCTTTGGTCTTGGGAGGTTTTTCATGGGCCCGGGGTAATCAGTTGGAATATTCTTTTATTCGTTCTCAACGTAAGTATGCCTTGGCAGGCATTGTTGCAGGAGCGTTATTGACCGTTATCTGCTATGCGACGCAACGTGATTATCAGGTAAAGATCGAAATGTATCCGGCTAATGTATGTTATAATCTAGTATTGGCTGCAGAACGTGCGGGCGAAACAGCCGGATATGCGGAAACTTCAAGGGATTTTACTTTTAATGCCAGTGCCGCACATGATGAAAACAGCCGGGAAGTTTATGTCTTGGTGATAGGGGAAACGGCCCGTGCCTGTAATTTCGGACTTTATGGTTATGAAAGGAATACTACTCCATTACTTGATAAAATGGAGGGGGTGGTAACTTTCACGGATGTGCTTACCCAGTCTAATACTACTCATAAAAGTGTGCCTATGTTGCTTTCGGCAGCTTCGGCTGAGGATTATGACTGTCTTTATAGACAGAAAGGAATCATTACCGCTTTCAAGGAAGCAGGATTTCATACTGCCTTTTTTTCGAACCAGCTTCCTAACCATTCTTTTATTGATTTTTGGGGATGGAGGCAGATGATTGGAAGTTTATCAAGAAAGATGCTCCGAAAGGAGCCAATATTTCGGATGACGAACTATTGTTTCTGGTAGAAAAGGAGCTAAAGGCAGGTCATCAAAAATTATTCATCGTGCTGCATGCCTATGGATCACATTTTAATTATAAAGAACGTTATCCCGAATCCATGTCTGTCTTTAAACCGGATAATCTGACAGACGCCAAATATGAGAATAAAGAGTATTTGATGAATGCATATGATAATACCATCCGTTATACAGATGGTTTCCTGGCTTCTTTGATCACTTTATTGCAGAAAACAAACTCTTTTTCGGCTATGCTTTATACTTCGGATCATGGAGAGGATATTTTTGATGATAATCGAAAATTATTTTTACATGCATCCCCAGTCCCGTCTTATTATCAACTGCATGTGCCATTTTTAATTTGGTTGTCCAAAACATATAGAGAAAAGAATGTGGAAGTACATGAAGCTATATTGCAGAACCGTGAAAAACCGGTGGCGGGAAATGCCTCCGTGTTTCATACCATGCTGAATTTGGCAGGGGTACAGACACCTTATAGGGCAGATAGCCTATCGGTAGCAAACAGACAATATCTCATTCGTCCGCGTTATTATCTTAATGACCATAATCTTCCTAAGTCATTGGATAAGATAGGATTAAAAAAGGAAGACATAGAACAGTTCAGACGGAATAATCTTGTTTTTCCTTGATGTGAAAAAGATTTAAAATGGTTGGAGAATTATAATAGAATTACGTATTAATGATTATTTTCGCACAGCTTTGTTATTGTATTTATTACGAAAACTATTATAATTCTTTTATTATGAAAAACAAGAAAAACAATTTCTATCTGATGGGAGTGGTGTTTATAGCCATTCTCGGCGGTTTACTTTTCGGTTATGATACAGCTGTTATTTCGGGGGCGGAGCAGGCTCTGCAAAAACATTTGGGATTAGATGCTTTCTGGCATGGCGTGACTGCTTCCAGTGCATTGATAGGTTGCGTCATTGGCAGTGCTTTTTCCGGTTATTTTGCTTCGGGGCTAGGACGTCGTAATTCGTTGCGTCTGGCTGCTTTATTGTTCTTCCTGTCTGCTTTAGGCTCTTATTATCCCGAATTTTTATTTTTCTCTAAAGGAGATACTTCGTTTGCATTGATCCTTGCTTTTAACTTTTATCGTATCATCGGGGGAATCGGTGTAGGACTTGCCTCTGCTGTTTGTCCGATGTACATTGCCGAAATTGCCCCTTCCGAAATTCGTGGTAAATTGGTTTCCTGTAATCAGTTTGCTATTATTTTTGGCATGTTGGTAGTCTATTTTGTCAATTATATGATTAAAGATGGTATGCCGGATGAAGTGCTTGTTTCCGATGGTTGGAGATATATGTTTGGTTCAGAAGCGGTTCCGGCTGCATTATTTGGCATTTTATTGTTTTTGGTTCCTGAAACTCCGCGCTATTTGGCTATGACCCATCAGGATGATAAAGCGTTTTCTGTACTTGAAAAAGTAAATGGAACAGATAAGGCTAAAACTATTTTGTCTGAAATAAAGGCTGTGACTTCCGAGAAAACGGAAAAACTGCTTACATACGGGCTGACAGTTATTGTAGTCGGCATCTTGCTTTCTGTATTTCAGCAAGCTATCGGCATTAATGCTGTGCTTTATTATGCACCGCGTATTTTTGAAAAAATCGGTGGCGGTGGCGATGGTATGATGCAGACTGTGGTAATGGGGGTAGTTAATATTCTCTTTACATTGATTGCCATCTTTACCGTAGAGAAGATGGGACGTAAACCCTTGTTGATTGTTGGTTCTATTGGCATGGCTGTAGGTGCATTCTGTGTTGCGTTTTGTGATGAGTTTCAGGTGGGAGGTATTCTTCCTGTTCTTTCCATCATAGTTTATGCTGCATTCTTTATGATGTCATGGGGACCTATCTGCTGGGTGTTGATTGCAGAGATATTTCCGAATACTATCCGCGGCAAGGCAGTGGCTATCGCTGTAGCTTTCCAGTGGATATTCAATTATCTGGTTTCTTCCACTTTTCCTGCCATGTATGAATTCAGTCCGGTATTTGCCTATGGGCTTTATGGCGTGATTTGTGTGCTTGCAGCTCTGTTTGTGTGGAAGATGGTTCCTGAAACAAAAGGAAAGACTTTGGAAGATATGACTCGTCTTTGGAAAGAAAGAGCAAGATAAGTTGGTGCGATGCCGGAAATGGTGTCTTTCATACCGGAGAATAGAAGCCATCCCTTTCAACTTAACAAATAGAAAGTTGGACGCGAAAATGCCCTCATGCCCTCACTTTGGTTCTAACTAGTTTATAATGAACTGCTTATTAGTGATGGTAGTCTGTGTTAGTGAGGGCATTGCCCTCACTAACACAGATGATTGAAAATAAATTATTCTAACTTTATCATGTGATATAAAGTACCTTTTCTGCTGGCTTTGGGTGAATGTTCAGTTTGCGGATAATGTGTCTGTGTTAATTTATCTTGTTGATTGACAGGTTTTTCACGCTTGTGCTCTTGCAAATAATTGAAAATCTTCATGTGCGGTCAGCCTTTCTCCCTTCTTCTCTGTAGTGGCGGAATAGAAGTGACATTTAAACAACTGTTCCAAAGGCGAAATTTACTCAAATTCGGTGTTGTTTTGCCAAAATACCTTCTCATTTTCATCATTCAACCCATAACGTTCGTTCTTATAAAGCAGCTGCATGGCTTGTGCAGCGAGTTGGCGGTAGTCTATGTATGCATATTTCCCTGTCTCTTATCTGTTTTCTCCCTTTTATTTTCTCACTTTTATATGTTTGTAATTGCTTATTCACCACTGTGACTAAGTTTAATTACAGTAGTGGTTAAAGTTAACTACAATAGTGATTAGACTTAATTACATTCGTGATTAACAGATATTGAACTTTTAATCGTCAAAGAAGAACAGTATGATACAAACTACGACACCGTTATTTATGTCGTTTGTGCAAGGAAGAAAAACTGAAAAAACAGGGGGCTTACCAAACAACCGGTTTATAGGCTTGTGAATGTATATTATATTGTGAATGAGTGTCTTAAGAGATGAGAATGAGGAATAAGGAGTGAGGGTAATGACTTTACAATGAGTGGGTTATAGTTGGAAATGAGGGCATGAGTGGGAACAACTTATAGAGCATCATTATGACATATTTAAGTATGCTCAGCATAGATGCCCCATACATTATCTTGCTGTAATGTATAGAAAAGAGCCGTATCATTACTCGGGAGTAGAGTTGATACGGCTCTTTTTATGGTTGATAAAGGGTGTCAAAGTAGCCTCGGATGAAAAGTCCTTTTCCTCAAAGGTTGTGTTTTGACACCCTTTTCTTTTTATCAGGATGGGATTGTTTTATTTCTTTTCCCCTATTGTTTTCAGCATTTCTTGTACGGCTGCTTCCAACTGCTGGTCTTCACCTGCCAATGCCTTTTCTGGAGTATTATAAACTTCAATGTTTGGAGAAAGTTGGTGATTTTCCGCATATTGTCCACGCATATCCATACAACCCACTTGAGGAATACCGAACACAATGCTCGGGTCGATCTGGTTTTCCCACCATACGGCAGTCATTGTGCCCGGAACCGGAGCACCAATCAGTTTGCCTATCTTTAATTCCTTGTAAACCCATGGGAAGCCATGTGCGTTACTGTAATTGTCCTCGCATACCAATACGCAGGATGGCTTGAGCCATTTATTGAATGGGTCGCTGCCTATGTATTGTCCGCGTGGAACGAAACGCTGATATTCCTTGCCGCTTAATAAAGTGGCCAAGTCATCATGTAGCCATCCGCCTCCATTGTGGCGTGTGTCTACAATAATAGCTTCTTTGTTGCGGCAGCGTCCCAATACTTCACTATATACTTCGCGGAAACTTTGACTGTCCATGCCTTTTACGTGTACATAGCCGATGCGGCCTTCGGATAACTTATCGACTATATTGCGGCAACGTTCTACCCAACGTTTGTACAGCAAGTTACTTTGTTCGCCCATGCTGATAGCTTTGATGGTGATATCAAAACGTTTGCCGGTAGCCGGATTATATATGGCCAGTAACACTTTTCTTCCGGCTTTGCCTTCCAGCAGCGGGAAGTAGTCTTGCCCTTTCACGATAGGTTTGCCGTCAATTTTCTCGATGATGCAACCGGGAGTAACATCCGTTTTTTTCACGGCAAATGGGCCTTTTGCCAATATTTCTTTAATTTTAACCCGTCAGCATCATAAGTTTCGTCATAGAATACTCCTAGGGTCGCTGTGGATAGTATAGGGCCGTTTGAGTAGTAACGTGCTCCGGTGTGCGAACCGTTTAACTCACCCAGCATTTCACTCAGCATTTCCTGAAAATCATAATTGTTATTGATGTATGGAAGAAAGCGTGCGTATGCTTCGTGATAGCCTTTCCAGTCTACTCCGTGCAGATCTTTACATAGAATTTATCTTCTACTTGCCATACATGATCGAAAAGAGATTCAAAGTGTTGGTAGCCGAACAGCATTACCACAAGATGTTGGTAGCCGTCAAAACGCTTCACGTAAGCCTCGCTTCCTTTCGTTTCGCGACTTATTTGAAGAATCTTTCTTTGTCGAGTAACTTTAACACTTGACTATAGACCGGCTGTCCGGTAAAATGACTATCTTTGCTCATGGTTATATATTTTTTCGCAAAACAAAGATAACCAAAAGGGCTGATACCTCGTGAGAAGTGTCAGCCCTAATTTATTTTGTTTGAAAAAGTTTTACCGGACAGCAATAAATAAATATATTTCACTTATAATTAGAAACATAGCGATAAAAGTATTAAATTTATAGTGCTGAATTATAACATTTAAACGATTACCACTATGTTTCCAGAGTCTAAAGTTACAGAGATTTATTGTATGGCCGATGATTTTTGCAAGGAATTTACATTGCAACAGGAAAATATATGATTAAGGATATGAAGACCATGCATCGTAACAAACCCAACCGTATGAGTGATGCAGAGATTATGGTTATTCTAATCCTGTTTCACTCCGGTGGTTTCCGTTGTTTCAAGCATTACTACAAGGAGTATGTCTGTAAACATCTGAAACACCTTTTTCCTCGTCAGGTTTCTTATAACCGTTTTGTGGAACTGGAGAAGGAAGTATTGCTTCCCATGACCATATTCATCAAAAGAGTACTGCTGGGAACTTGTACCGGCATCAGTTTCGTTGACTCCCCTCCCTTCGTGTATGCCGTAACCAAAGAATCTTGATTCATAAGACATTTGAAGGGCTTGCCGAGCGTGGAAGATGTTCTATGGGATGGTTCTTCGGATTCAAGCTGCATCTGATAATCAATGACAAGGGTGAAATCCTCAATTTCATGTTCACGCCTGGAAACGTGGATGATCGGGAACCGTTGAAACAGGGTAGGTTTCTGGAAAACATCAAAGGAAAACTATGTGCATAGGTCAGGCTCTGTTTGAAAACCTTTTCCTTAATGGCATACAACTTGTTACTAAAGTTAAAAATAATATGAGGAACTCACTGATGAGTATTGCCGACAAGATTTTGCTAAGAAAAGAGCCTTGATTGAAACGGTCAATGACGAACTGAAGAACATCGCACAGATTGAACATTCCAGACATCGTTCATTCAGTAACTTTATAGCCAACTCCTTGTCGGCTATCGCGGCATACTGCTTTTTTGAAAAGAAGCCCGCCATTGACGTAAATTTGGTCAATGACGGACAACTTGCTATTTTGATTTTATTTCGAACTCACGTTATATTATATTGTGAATGAGTGTCTTAAGAGATGAGAATGAGGAATAAGGAGTGAGGGTAATGACTTTACAATGAGTGGGTTATAGTTGGAAATGAGGGCATGAGTGGGAACAACTTATAGAGCATCATTATGACATATTTAAGTATGCTCAGCATAGATGCCCCATACATTATCTTGCTGTAATGTATAAAAAAGAGCCGTATCATTACTTGGGAGTAGAGTTGATACGGCTCTTTTATGAGCTGATAAAGGGTGTCAAAGTATCCTCGGATGAAAAGTCCTTTTCCTCAAAGGTTGTGTTTTGACACCTTTTTCTTTTTATCAGGATGGGATTGTTTTATTTCTTTTCCCCTATTGTTTTCAGCATTTCTTGTACGGCTGCTTCCAACTGCTGGTCTTCACCTGCCAATGCCTTTTCTGGAGTATTATAAACTTCAATGTTTGGAGAAAGTTGGTGATTTTCCGCATATTGTCCACGCATATCCATACAACCCACCTGAGGAATACCGAACACAATGCTCGGGTCGATCTGGTTTTCCCACCATACGGCAGTCATTGTGCCCGGAACCGGAGCACCAATCAGTTTGCCTATCTTTAATTCCTTGTAAACCCATGGGAAGCCATGTGCGTTACTGTAATTGTCCTCGCATACCAATACGCAGGATGGCTTGAGCCATTTATTGAATGGGTCGCTGCCTATGTATTGTCCGCGTGGAACGAAACGCTGATATTCCTTGCCGCTTAATAAAGTGGAAGTCATCATGTAGCCATCCGCCTCCATTGTGGCGTGTGTCTACAATAATAGCTTCTTTGTTGCGGCAGCGTCCCAATACTTCACTATATACTTCGCGGAAACTTTGACTGTCCATGCCTTTTACGTGTACATAGCCGATGCGGCCTTCGGATAACTTATCGACTATATTGCGGCAACGTTCTACCCAACGTTTGTACAGCAAGTTACTTTGTTCGCCCATGCTGATAGCTTTGATGGTGATATCAAAACGTTTGCCGGTAGCCGGATTATATATGGCCAGTAACACTTTTCTTCCGGCTTTGCCTTCCAGCAGCGGGAAGTAGTCTTGCCCTTTCACGATAGGTTTGCCGTCAATTTTCTCGATGATGCAACCGGGAGTAACATCCGTTTTTTTCACGGCAAATGGGCCTTTTGCCAATATTTCTTTAATTTTTAACCCGTCACCATCATAAGTTTCGTCATAGAATACTCCTAGGGTCGCTGTGGATAGTATAGGGCCGTTTGAGTAGTAACGTGCTCCGGTGTGCGAACCGTTTAACTCACCCAGCATTTCACTCAGCATTTCCTGAAAATCATAATTGTTATTGATGTATGGAAGAAAGCGTGCGTATGCTTCGTGATAGCCTTTCCAGTCTACTCCGTGCAGATCTTTTACATAGAATTTATCTTCTACTTGTTGCCATACATGATCGAAAATATATTCGCGTTCACCATAGGGTTGGTAGTCGAAGAAAGCTTCGAATTCTACAGGTTTGGTTTCACCACTGCTGACAGTGACTTTCTTGATACCACCTTGGCTGCAAAGGAACAGATTCTCGCCTTTCTTATCAGGAAGCAGGGCTCCGCCACCGACTTTTTTCATGACGATTTTAGTCTTGTTTTCTTTAAGATCGTGTTCCCATAAATCATATCCGCTTTCGAAGGCTGCTTGATAATATAGTTTGTCACCCTTCGGAGTTAATACAGCATCTCCCAATCGTGAAGAATTTACAGTCAGACGAATCACACGGTCACGGCTGTTTTCAAGGTCGAAAACCAGTGGCTTTACTTCCTTCTTGTCATCTTCTTTCTTGGAGTCTTTCTTTTTATCTTTTTTATGATCGGCCTTCTCCTTCTCTTCACTCTTCTCTTTGTCTTTCTTTTCCGAGTCTTCCAGTAAGGCAAGTTCTTCCTTGCTCATTCTGAAACGGTCGTATGCGTCCAGGTCGAAGAACATGATATAGATATCCGCTTCAGCACCCCAGCTTCCGTGACTGCGGAATCCTGCGCGGTCACTTTCCCAAATCATGGCTTTTCCATCCAATACCCATTTGGCATTGCCGTCACTGTATCCACTTTCGGTCAGATTATGAATTTCTCCGTTACCAGATGCGTTGACCAGTGCAACATCCTTGTTATTCCATCCGCCAATACCTATGTAGTTGGTAAGAATCCATTTGCTGTCCGGACTCCATTGATACCATTGGTCGCCGTCACTATAAGAATATTCGTACTTGCCGTCCATGACGGTGCGTACAGCTTTTGATTTCAGATTCAGAACACGGATGGTAGTACGGTTTTCAAGAAAGGCTACTTCTTTACCGTCAGGACTGTATTGAGGTTGGAATGAAGTGATATCCGAATTGGTCAGTCTTTCCTCTTTGATATCGGTTGCGTAAGCGAACTGTTTTTCTTCCTTTTTAGCTAGACTGGTTTGATAAATCTGCCATAATCCGTTTCTTTCGGCAGCGTAAACAATACTTCTTCCGTCCGGAGAAAAGTGAATATCGCGTTCCTGTTGCGGAGTATTGGTGATTTGTTTAGTAGTGCTGTATTCTGTTGATGTGACATATACATCTCCGCGTAGTACAAAAGCAATTTCCTTTGCATCGGACGAAAGGGATATCTCTGTTGTCCGCTACGCTTGATCTGGCGGATGAGATCTTTGTCGTTCTTGTCGGTGACAATGGAAATCTGAACTTTTGCGGAATGGCACCTTCTTTACCGTGTAGATTTCGCCATCATATCCATAGCATAATGTTCCATTGGAGGCGGCACTCAGGAAGCGTACCGGATGTTTGGTATGGTTGGTAATTTGTTTGGATGTATTACCGTCAATATTACGTTTGAAAATATTAAATGAGCCTTTTTCCTCACTTAAATAATAGAATGATTTATCATCTGAAGCCCAAACGGGAGTGCGGTCCTCACCATTGAAAGCAGTTTGTTTGCGAAAGGTACGGTTTCCATTCAGAGAACACAGCCAAATATCGCGGGTAATGGATGAAGTGTGATGTTTACGCCAAGGGTCTTCATATCCTTTTTTGTCATGGTAGAGTAAAGTATTGCCTGTATGATTGATACTGATATCTTCCATCGGCATGGAAGAGAAGAGGATGGGGCGTCCGCCTTCGGTATTGACTTCATATACTTGTTGGAATTGTCCGGAGGGGAATTGTGCGTCTTCTGCTGTTGGCATTATATTGGCTAGAAACAGAATGTGTCCGGCATCTTTATAAGCCACCGGTGTTTCATTACCCGAATGGGTAGTTAATCTTTTGGGGATACCCCCTTCCTTGTTTACCTCAAAAATATCCATACTTCCCATTCGGTCTGATGCGAAAGCAATTTTTTTTCCGTCAGGGCTCCAGATGGGTTTGGTGTCGTGGGCAGGGTTGGTTGTAATCTGACTGGCCCTGCCGCCTGTAGAGGGTACTGTGTAGATGTCACCTTTATAGGTGAATGCGATGGTGGTTCCATCCGGAGAAATGGCACAATAACGCATCCATAATGGATTGTCCTGTGCATACGTGGAAATTGACAACAAAATTGCCGCCACACCTAGTAGCTGTCTTTTCATGTGGATAAAATGTTGTGGTTAATACTAAGTTATTTCTTTTTTTTCAGGAAATATCCTCTGATTCTTTGCATGATCTTGATACCGGTCCGTACTCCGTCATAAACGGCGATTCCTGTATTGATATGTTGCATAATGCCTTCTACGCCTCCTTTGTGTTCTACAGGCGCAAAAAGTTCATGTATGGTTTGTACCATTTCTTTTTTAGCTTGCTGTACTTCTTCCAACTTCTCAGCTTTTCGTTGTGCTATCACTTCCAAAGTGATGATGGGCGTTTTATTAGGAGTATTCTCTTTCATAATCAGTTGTCATTTAAAAGCAAGTTGGCAAGGAAATTTACCATAGGCTGAACAATCAGCCGTTTGCGGAATAAAACGATTAACAGAATCAGCAGAATAATGCATCCGGTAATGATTCCATAACTGGCCATAAGCCCGCCTACATGAGGTGCGAGTACATAGGCCAATGTAAATGATAAGTAGAAAAGGGCGATAATACCTAATATCAATAATATAAAGACAAGGATGAGGGTTGATATCAGTATAGTAAGTTTTTCTACTAAATGTAGTTTTACATAATCCTTTTGTAACTCTGCGTACTTTTTAAGCTCTGCCAGAAGTTGTTGCAGATTATCTATATTTTTATCGTTTGCAAACATGCGTGGAGTTTTGATTTAAAAATTATTGTCATTCCGGACTTGTATCCGGAATGACAATACACTTTTGTGGGCGTTGCTTATTCTTTTACCTCGGCTGCAATTTCATCGACCAGATTTTCCATATCTGTGCGACTTAATTTGATACCTCTTTTACGTAAAGCATCAGCAATTTTGCTACGAGTGTCTTCTCCGCTTTCAGGAGCAAATAAAATACCGGCTGCTGCACCAACTACGGCTCCGCCTAGGAATGCAGCTAAAATACTTAATCCTTTCATAGTTTTTTGTTTTTTGTACCTTACAAATCTAACAAATAAAACTGAATGTTGTTGTTTATTTTGTCTATTTTTGAATAGAAATTGGAGATTCTTCTCTGATTAACTAAATTTAACTCCGTTCTTGCTGTGAAAGCTGTTGATATATTGCTACTTTTGCACCAATATAATGGAATTAAACTAGAGTATTAATTTATAAAAGATTGAGTAATCATGAAAAAATTAGTTGTGTTGGGTATGGGATTGTGCGTAGCCTTGGCATTTTCCTCATGTAAATCTAGCGAAAGTGCTTACAAGAAGGCTTATGAAAAGGCAAAACAACAGGAATTGGCTGAAGCTCCTGCCGATCAGGTAGAAGCGACTCCGGTTGAAGCTGCTCCGGTAGTATCTGCCCCCGTGACAACTGCTCCTGTTGCCGGTCCGGTTCGCGAAGAGAAAGTAGAACTGGTTTCAGGTGACGGCTTAAAAGCATATAGCGTAGTATGTGGTAGCTTTGGCGTGAAAGCGAATGCGGAAGGTCTGAAACAATATTTGGATGGCCAAGGCTATAATGCCAAAGTGGTTTATAATGCTGAAAGAAATACGTATCGCGTTATAGCATCTTCATACGATGACCGTGCGGAGGCTACTCAGGCAAAGGAGGAATTTAAGGCAAAATATCCTAACCGTGACGATTTCCAAAAGGCATGGTTACTATATAGAGTATATTAATGATTTCTTTTTGGTAAATTAAGAAGAAAATATAGTCTATTTTTATTAAAAAGCGGCAACTGTGAAGTTGCCGCTTTTATAGCTTTGCCGGTTCTAAACAACAATAAAAACTAAGGGTATGAAATATTATGGCAGATTATCGGTCGCTGCTCTTTTGGCTATAGCACCGCTGTATGGCTTTGCCCAGGAAAAGGTGGTACCTATAAAATACGGAGATATGGATCAGTGGATAATCCGTAAGGTTCATGAGTCCGGTGTTATAGGCGGCAATACCAAACTTCTTTATGAGATAGGCCCTACAAAGGAAATAGATGGTAACAAACCTTATAAGAATATGGGAGGGTCTCCTTGGGGAACCTCTAATGTGATGGCTAAGGTAGTGGGCATTGTTAAAACAAATAATTCTGTTTACAGGGACAAACGGGACAATGGATATTGTGCTCGTCTGGAAACGCATATAGAGAGCGTCAAGGTATTGGGAATGGTGAATATTACTGTATTGGCAGCCGGATCCATTTATTTGGGTGATATGTTGGAGCCGATAACAGGAACCAAGAATGCTGAGAAGAATATGAATTGGGGAGTTCCTTTTACCCAACGTCCCAAAGCTGTCCGTTATGATTATAAGGTAAAGATGTCTGGTGAGAAAGATCGTATCCGGTTGACAGGCTTCAGCAAGAAAGGTCAGGTGGCAGGGCAGGATTGTGCGATAACTGTTTTCTTTTTGCAAAAACGTATGGAGGACGCTGAAGGAAATATTACTGCGAAGAGGGTAGGAACTATGGTGGTGAAGTATGATAAGGACTCGGATGGTTGGGTGAATGGTGCTACTTATGAAGTGCTGTATGGTGATATAACCAAGCATCCGTCTTATGATCATGAAACGATGGGGTTGAGAGAGCGAGATTATACTAGAAATAGTAAGGGAGAAAGTGTCTTGATTAAAGAAACAGGATGGGCGGAGGCCAATGAGAATCCTACCCACATGATACTGCAATTTTCGTCCAGTCATGGGGGAGCTTTTATCGGCTCTCCCGGAAATACGCTTTGGGTTGACAATGTGAAGCTGGTCTATTGAAGATAAGTAAATGCTTTTGTTTGTGTAATGTTGCAGGTGCAAGATATATATCTTGCACCTGCAACGTAAGCATTCGGCCTCGTGCGTGTTTTTTCCTCTTTTCCTTCCTACCTTTGTGGCTTCATTATAATCTTAATCCATTATGTGTTCAGTATTAGAATTTTCTAGTGAAAGTGATAAACTACGTACTCTCTTTCCGAGTCTAACCATTTTGATTCTGTTCTTTTCATATTTGATGGCGGCCGTCGTTATAAAGTTTCGTCTTCCAGCCTTGGTATCCATTCCCTCAGGACCTACTTCTCCCTTTAGGTCTTGGCCTTTTCCGCAGCAGTCCTTTTTGGTCTTATTACCTTTATCCCCAAGGTTGTAATTTCCATAAAGGTATTGACGGTCTTTGTGGCGAGGTCATCCGACACACAGGTTCCTGCGTGTCAGAGCAGAGCTGTCATATTTTTCCCGACCGCTCCCGTAGCAGGTTGCATATCCTTTATCGGTGCGACGACGAATACCGTCTGGAATGCCGTCGTCTGAATCGCGGTTCTTTCCTCTTGAAAAAGGAGGAACGGAAGAAGGATTTTCTTCAAATTTCCTGGAATCGCCTGAATGAGCTGCTTACTGTTAAAAAGTATCGGAAAACAGTTGAAAAGTAATTCCCCATTCTATAAGCCGTGCAGTTTTATTTTGATAACTTTGCCACATAATAAAAAGTGGATGTACAGTGAAAGAACCGGTTATTACCCTTACTTTGGAAGAGTACGAAGAGTTGCGCAAGGAACATGAATGCCTTGAAAAGGAGCATGCGGAACTTCAGAGAAAATACGAAGCCTCTTTGCAGGAGTATTCCCGCCAGGTCGAAGAAATCTCGGCCTGTACAGCCGTCATTGCCGATCTGAGATGGAAATTGGCTGACTTGACACGCCGTTTATGGGGTAAATCCAGTGAAAAACGTCATCTTCCCGAAGATGCCGGCCAGCTGAGCATCTGTTTCGAGTCTCCGTCCGATGTCAATGACCCGGTAGCGGAAGAACAGAAAACCGCTGGGAAATCCGTCACATCGGAGAATGGCTACAATCGTTTCCGTAAAAGCTTCACGAAAAAGATCACTCCCCACGCCCGTAAGCCCATCGACCCGTCCCTTCCCCGTGAGGAGATTATCATTCCCATGCCGGAAGGCCTTTCGTTGGAGGGAGCGACGAAGCTGGGAGAGGAAGTGAGCGAACAGTATGCTGTCAGCCCCGCCCGATTCTATGTGAAACGCATCATCCGTCCTAAATACCGGCTCGCCGACGGTCGTATCATAACCGCTCCCATGCCCGTAATGGCACATCCCCACAGCAATGCCTCGGAAAGTGTACTGGCCCACATTGCTACCGCCAAATATTACGACCACCTGCCTCTGCACAGACAGCTGGATATCTTTGAGCGTGAAGGAATCCATCTGAGTCCTTCCACCGTAAGTAACTGGATGATGGCTGCCGCACAGCGTCTGGAACCAATCTATAATGAGCTTCGTGAACTGGTCAAGGACAGCTATTACGTCATGGCCGATGAGACACCCCATCCCGTACTTGAAAGCGACCGGCCCGGTGCTCTTCACCGCGGGTATATGTGGAACTTCTATCTGCCCCGGTTCCATACCCCTTCTTTGAATATCACAAGGGCCGTGGCAGCAGCGGAATAGACACACTGCTGGCAGGACAGGTCCGGGTGGTACAGAGTGACGGCTTTGCAGTATATGACAAGTTCGACACGCTACCCGGAAAGTTGCATCTGTGCTGCTGGGCACACGTCAGGCGCAACTTTGTGGAAGCGGAAGGAAATGACCCTCCCAGAGCAAGGCATGCACTTGGACAAATAGGCGGACTGTATGCCGTGGAGGAGAAAATCAGAATGGAACATCTGGAAGGGGAGGCGGTGGTAAAGCTTCGCCGGGAAAAATCGTACCATATTATCAAAGAACTGGAAAAATGGTGCAAGGAGGAATATGGACATACGGTCGATAAATCGCCTATTGCCAAGGCCATGTTCTATATGTACACACGCTTTGAACAACTGTCCGGATATGTCAATGACGCACAGTTCTGCATTGACAATAATCCGGTGGAGCGTTCTATAAGGCCGTTGACTTTAAATAGAAAAAATACGCTCTTCTCCGGATCACATGAGGCAGCACATGCAGCGGCAATTTTCTTTTACACTGATGGGATGCTGTAGGGAAAATAAGGTGAACCCAAAACTATGGATGCAGGACGTGCTGATTAGGGTACAGGAGAAAGAAAGAGAAGAGAAAAACGATTACACCGATTTACTGCCATTTAATTGAAAGGATAAACAGGAAAGCTATAATAAAGTCAAAAGCCAGACATGCTTCGTCTGGCTTTTGACTTTATTATAACTTGGAGAGAAACACGCACGAGGCCGAATGCTTACCCTGCAACATTATATGCCCTTTGTTTATATATCCTGGGAGTATTTTAAAAAAGCTTTTTGTTTGTGATATAGCCCGGTATCTTGTTACAAGATTCGGTAAATGCTGCCTCTGGTTTCCGGAATTGTATAGCCAAGATTCGTAGATTCTTGTTATACGGTTTGTTTGCTGTTGCTGCTTATGTGATTAAAATGCAGTTGAAGAAAAAAGGAGCATCGTTTGTTACGATACCCCTTCTTTAATTTATCAGAGTTTTATCAGGTAGCAATGATTATTTTACTTCCAGAATAACTACGCGGTTCAGATAGTTCTTGCCAAACATGTTGTCTGTTCCACCCATAGCAACTTTTTCAAGTTGGCTTTCTTTTACGCCTTCTGCAACCAATGCATCGTAAACAGCCTGAGCACGTTTTTCAGACAAAGTCTGGTTGAATGAAGCAGATCCTGTAGCTTTATCAGCGAAACCTGCGATTTTGTACTTAGCGTTAGGATTAGCTTTGATAGCTTTAGCCATTAACTGTACATTAACCATGCCTTCCGGACTGATCTTTGCTTTACCGATCTTGAAGAAGATAGCAACTTCTGCAGCGCTAGGAACTTCTTTAATCACTTCCTTGACTACTTCTTTCGGAACTTCACGAACCACTTCCTTGATCACTTCTTTTTCTACTACACGGTCTTCAACTTTAGCAAACTTCTTGCCACCGAAGATGTAGCTGACACCAGCTGTCAACATACCTGTTCCTTCAGCTTTACGGTGGCTGCTGATATTACCAAAGATAGAGGGAGCAATAGCGCCGCGAGCTTCAACATCAATAGCCCAATATTTGTTAATGTTGAATTTCAAGCCTACACCGGCAGATGCACCGATACGTGCTCTTACTTTATTTTCACCTTCGGGAACCATTGTTCCATCATTTTTAATTGTTACATTCTGTGATTTAGCTACAGAAAGCATAGGACCGGCAAAACCGTAAACTTCAAAGAAACGGCTAGGATTAGCACCTGCAAACAGAGTTGACAAGTTTACCATAGCGTCGATATTAGCTCCTACATAATTCTTGTTGTGTTGGTAGTAACTGTTATCCAAGCACAAGTGTTGTGTGATACCATTTACTTGACCACGTATTCCCCATGTGGGAGTAATTAACTTACCCAAAGAGATACTGAAGTGAGGAGCCAGTTTATTGAAACCATCGTTTTCAATAGCGTGGATACCTCCACCTACACTGACAAAGATGTTATCGCTCCATTTCGGAGTATAATAATTAGTATCTTGTGCCATAACCGTAGTTGCACAAGCTCCTGCCAACAAAAGTGACAGTGTTAAGAATTTATATTTCATTTTTATTATATTTTTTGGTGAATAACTGAACAAATAACCGATAGATGATTAATTATTATCTTCCACCTGCACCACCACCTGAGTTGCTGTTATCTCCATGACCGTGATCGTGACCTGCGTGTGATTCTGAAGATTCAGAAACAACTGTTGCACCAGCTTTTCTAAGCCGTACATTAGGAATAGTATATTCTACTCCATCAACTGTTGCAGTTACAGTAACGACTGATTCAATAATTGTTGTTACAGGGCTGAATGTTACAGTAGTTTGAGCTTTGATAGTTCTTGTTTCTTTCTGCATTTCAGTTTTAATACCTGTATTGTAAGTACCGACTACTGCTTTTAAAACCTTGATAACATTTTCGTTACTCATTGCTCTTGAGTTAACAAGAGTTTCAATGTAACTGTTAATAGCATTAATATTAACAACTTCTGAACCTACTTTAGCTGCATATTCAATATCTATATTTTTGTCTACATCATAAGGTCCGTAAGTAACAGGAGTATTCTTAACTTCAGTTGTTTCAATTGTAGTTGGGTCTTCGCTTACTGTTACATTTTTAGCAGCAGAAACTATTTTCTGAGCATAGAAATTTACCGGAATAAGAGCAAACTGTCCTTTTGCTAGTTTAGGAATTGCCACAGTAATGGCTTCTACTGGCAGATATTCTGCATTGCTGAAAGAGGGGCAACTAATTTCTTTTGTAGTAGCTGCAATTGTTCCATCTGTACCTGCAGTGATTGTTTCAACAATTGCTCGGGGAGCAAGAACTTCACCCGTTGTCAAATCATATACGGTGGCAACAATCGTCGCACTAGCAGGTGATAGTTCTACCGGTTCTACATTAAATTCTTCTTTTTCGCAGCTTGTAAACACTACTGTTGTTAAAGCTACTGCAGCTAATGCTAATTTAGCACCAATACCGCTCAAAAACTTTTCTTTTCATCTCAATAAAATTAAAAATTTAATAATTCTGATTTAATAAAATATGGATTAAAACTATTTTGTTGCATTATATTGTCACTTGCATTACTATATGGCATTTTATAATAATATTTTTCATTTCCTGCATTATATGTTATACCCGTACCCAATGAGGTAGAAACCCTTGGTATATATTTATGTCTTTTATATTTATAAGGTGGTAATGCGACGATGAACTTAAACCCTCCATTACTATTGGCATGTTCTGCTTTTACAGCGTAGAAACCTATACTGGCATAGCGGAAGTGTCTGATCATTTCAAATCTTACCCCTTTTTCTTTTAATAAATATTGTTCAGCTCTCAATTTAAACTGTGTATTATACCTTGGCCAGTAAAAGTTTCCTACAGACCAATAAGTAGTGTATTTATCATTATAGCGAAATTTAAAACCATGCCAATATCCAAATCCGACATAGCCAATTCTTCCTTCTAAAGAAAAACGTTCGTCTTTAAACGGATAAAACAAATTTAAATCTGCACCATATGTATTATAATCAAACATACCAATAGTTACTGTACTTTGTATATTATATGGTAATCTAAATTTTTGTGCTAATGTCAAATATCCTGGATGAATTTTTCCGGCTGTTTCTCCATATCCATCATTGTATACAGGAAATACATCTGTCCGGTAAATTTCATTCCTGGCCAAAGGACACCTCTACCGCCGGGCTAAACTCTAATAAAGCCTGATATATCTGTGTAATGATATAGTTCTTAAAGTATAGCTGCGGATATACCAATATATCTACTTTAAACAGCGAACTGTTCTTTTTCTTTTCTTTCTTCACCTTGTTCCAACTGTCACCTATATCATAACTGACTTTCCAGTCTTCACCGTTTACCACTGTTGTGTCACCGGCAAGAGGCTGATAGGTAAGTGAGACCTGAGGTATATTATAGTTGGTAACAATCAACTTACAAGATTTGTCCTTGGGTAATCCCATCGACTGTATGATATCTACAGCCTTTCTGATGCCCAACGCTTGAATTTTGTAAGCACTGTTTTCAACCACATAAACTCTTTCTTCAGGAGTATCTGTCCATCTTACATTTTCAAATCCCATTTTTACAAGACTGTCTGTTGTTAATTCTCCTGTTGATTGGCTGAAACTTTTTAATGGAATCATAACAAGCAACAATATAGCTATACAATACAACAAACATCTATATGAAACTCCTTTGGAAGAGCTCTGATTTTTCATTTTATAACAAATACCTGTTTCGATTTAACAATTATGCGGCCTCTACGTTAAACCACATATTCGGTGCAAAAATAAGTACTATTTTTTAAATAGCAAATAAAATTAAACGAAATGAATCATTCCTTTTGAAAAAACAGTTGAAAAAGCATATTTTAATCTTTATATATAAAATAGGTATGGAATAAATTTGTATTTTTGCAAACTATATGAGTAGAATATTAGCGATAGATTACGGTAAAAAGCGCACAGGTGTGGCTGTGACGGATGTTTTGCAGATTATTGCAAACGGGTTGACGACTGTTCCTACACACCAACTACTGGACTTTATTCTGAAATATGTGGAAAAAGAGCCTGTGGAACGCATCATTGTGGGGCATCCTAAGCAAATGAATAATCAGGAGTCGGAAAATATGCGTAATATTGTCCCTTTTGTCAATCAACTAAGGAAAAAATTACCGGATATACCGGTAGAGTTTGTTGACGAGCGGTTTACGTCCGTATTGGCCCACCAAGCCATGTTGGATGGAGGCTTGAAGAAAAAAGACAGACAGAACAAAGCCTTGGTTGATGAAATCAGTGCTACGATAATCTTACAGTCTTATTTGGAGTCGAAGAAATATATTTAATAAATAAAAACAGATTAAGAAAAATGATATTACCTATTTATGTGTACGGACAACCGGTGTTGCGTAAAGAAGCAGAGGATATTACCCCGGATTACCCTAATTTGAAAGAGTTGATAGCAAATATGTTTGAAACCATGAATCGTGCAGATGGTGTGGGCTTGGCTGCTCCGCAAATAGGTCTGCCTATTCGTGTTGTAACTATTGATTTGGATGTGATGTCTGATGACTTGCCCGAATTCAAGGATTTCCGCCGTGCCTATATAAATCCTCATATTTTAGAAGTGGGTGGAGAGGAAGTCAGCATGGAAGAAGGTTGTTTGAGTTTGCCCGGTATCCATGAAACGGTGAAACGTCCGGACCGTATTCATGTGACTTATTTGGATGAGGAGCTGAAAGAACATGACGAGTGGGTGGAAGGCTATTTGGCAAGGGTCATGCAGCATGAATTTGATCATCTGGACGGAAAAATGTTCATTGATCATTTGTCTGCATTACGCAAACAGATGATTAAAGGAAAGCTGGGGGCCATGCTGAAGGGCAAGGCGCGTTGCTCCTATAAGGTCAAGACTATAAAATGATAACTCCGCAATTTTGATCTATGCGCCACCAGTGGCGCATTTGTGGGAAAACCGTATTTTTATAAATACAAAATGATAAAACGGATACTCTATACATTATTAATAATGTTCCCTGTAGTGGCTTCGGCACAGATAAATACGGACAGGGTGATGGCGATAGGGCGTAATGCGCTTTATTTTGAGGATTATGTCCTTTCGATTCAATATTTCAATCAGGTGATTAATGCAAAGCCTTATTTGTCTGATCCTTATTTCTATAGAGGTCTGGCGAAGATAAATTTGGATGATTTTCAGGGGGCGGAGAGTGATTGTTCGGAAGCTATTGAGAGGAATCCGTTTGTGGTAAGTGCTTATCAGGTGCGTGGATTGGCACGGATCCAGCAGAATAATTTTGCGGGAGCTATAGAAGATTATACCAAGGCGTTGGAGTTTGCTCCTGAGAACATAGGGGTATGGCATAATATGGCCCTTTGCCGTATCAGACAGGAGGATTATAAGGGGGAGAAGAATGATCTGGATAAGCTGATCGCCATTTCCCCCCGATATACAAAGGCCTATTTGATGCGTGGTGAGGTGGATTTGAAGCAGAAAGATACTTTGGCTGCCGAAAAAGACTTTGGCAAGGCGATTGAAATAGACCGTTATGATGCAGATACATGGGCCAGCCGTGCTATCCTTCGTCTGCAACAGCAGAGATATAAAGATGCGGAAGCCGATTTTGATCATGCCATCCGTCTGTCCACCCGGAATTCAGGTGTTTATATCAACCGTGCTTTGGCCCGTTACCATCAGAATAACCTGAGAGGAGCGATGAGTGACTATGATATTGCATTGGATATTGATCCCAATAATTTCATCGGCCATTATAACCGGGGCTTGTTACGTGCACAAGTAGGCGATGACAACCGGGCTATTCAAGACTTTAATTTTGTTATCGAAATGGAGCCCGACAATATGATGGCTATTTTCAACCGTGGTCTGTTGTTGGATCAGACAGGAGATTATAAAGGGGCAATTAAAGATTATTCTACGGTGATAAATGAATATCCCAATTTCTTGCTGGGATATCAGTACAGAGCGCAGGCGCGTAGGAAAATAGGGATGTGAAAGGTGCTGATGCAGATGAATTCAAGGTGTTGAAAGCACAGCTGGATAAACAGAGCGGAGTAGATCCTAATAAGCAGACTGCCGATAATACGGAGAATAATAAAACCCGTAAGAAGTCCGATAAGAACATGAACAACTATCGTAAGATAGTGGTTGCCGACAACGAAGAGGGAGAAGAAAAATATAAGAGTGACTATCGTGGACGCGTGCAGGATAAGAATGTGAATATTGTTCCCCAGCCCATGTTCGTGCTTACCTATTATGAAAAGCATGATGACGTGAAGCGACAGGTCAACTATTATAAGTTCATTGAAACATTGAATAATCAGAAAGTACTTCCCGGCCGTCTGATTATAACTAATGAGGAAGCTCCTCTGACGGAAGAACAAGCTACAAAACATTTTGCATCCATTGACGAACAGACTGCTGCCATTGTGGCTGATCCGAATGATGTGAACAAACGTTTTGCACGTTCATTGGACTTTTATCTGGTGCAGGATTTTGCAAGTGCCATTGAAGACTTGAATCAGGCTATTATTATAGAAGATCATTTCTTCCCGGTTTATTTCAACCGTGCTCTCATCCGTTATAAGCAGCTGGAATACCAGAAGATGGAAAAAGTATGATTTGAAAGCCGGTCCGGGAGAAAGAGTGCAGTGAAAGCTGCGGACTATGAAATGGTAAAGCGCGATTTGGACAAGGTGATTGAGCTGGCTCCGGATTTTGTCTATGCTTATTATAATAGAGGTAATGTGCTTTCTATCTTGAAAGACTATCGTGCGGCAATTGTTGATTATGACAGAGCCATCCAGTTGGACCCTAAATTTGCGGATGCTTATTTCAATCGCGGCTTGACACATATTTTCTTGGGTAACAACAGGCAAGGTATACAGGACCTGAGTAAAGCAGGTGAGTTGGGGCTTTTCTCTGCTTACAATATCATCAAACGCTTTACGGAACGAAAAGAATAACATTTTTTTGCTAAAAAGAGGATAAGTCAAAAAGATTTCGTTATTTTTGCATCCTCAAGAAAGAATATAAATAGAAGATTATGATAAAGATAACATTCCCCGACGGCTCCGTTCGCGAATATAACGAAGGAGTTACTGGTCTGCAGATTGCAGAAAGTATCAGTTCACGGCTGGCACAAGATGTTTTAGCTTGTGGCGTGAACGGTGAAACGATTGATTTATCTCGCCCTATCAATGAAGATGCAAACTTCGTTCTTTATAAATGGGAAGACGAACAGGGCAAACATGCTTTCTGGCACACTAGTGCCCACTTGCTGGCCGAAGCATTGCAAGAACTTTATCCGGGCATTCAGTTTGGTATCGGTCCGGCCATTGAAAACGGTTTTTACTATGATGTAGACCCGGGTGAAGCAATCATTAAGGAAGCAGATCTACCCGCTATCGAGGCCAAGATGGCCGAGTTGGCTGCAAAGAAAGAGATATTGGTGCGTCAGAGCATCGCTAAAGAGGATGCATTGAAGAAATTCGGTGAAAGAGGTGAAACTTATAAATGTGAATTGATTTCCGAACTGGAGGATGGACACATCACCACTTATACACAAGGTGCGTTTACCGACCTTTGCCGTGGTCCTCACTTGACCTCTACCGCTCCTATCAAAGCTATCAAGCTGCTTTCTGTAGCCGGTGCTTATTGGAGAGGACAGGAAGACCGCAAGCAGATGACACGTATTTATGGTATAACTTTCCCGAAGAAGAAAATGCTGGACGAATATCTGGTAATGCTGGAAGAAGCCAAGAAACGCGACCATCGTAAGATAGGTAAGGAAATGGATTTGTTCATGTTTACCGATATGGTGGGCAAGGGACTTCCATGTGGCTGCCGAAAGGTACTGCCTTGCGTATCCGTTTGCAGGATTTCTTGCGCCGTATCCAGGCCCGTTATGATTATCAGGAAGTAATGTGTCCGCCTATTGGCAACAAGAACCTGTATATCACTTCCGGACACTACGCCAAGTACGGTAAGGACTCGTTCCAGCCTATTCATACACCCGAAGAAGGGGAAGAATATTTCCTGAAACCGATGAATTGTCCTCATCACTGTATGATTTATAAGAATTCTCCACGTTCTTATAAGGACCTGCCGTTGCGTATCGCGGAATTCGGAACCGTATGCCGCTACGAACAGAGTGGTGAATTGCACGGACTGACCCGTGTGCGCAGTTTTACACAAGATGATGCTCACTTGTTCTGTCGTCCCGACCAAGTGAAGGAAGAATTCCTTCGCGTGATGGATATCATCAACATTGTGTTCAAGTCTATGAATTTTGAGAATGTGGAAGCTCAGATTTCTCTTCGTGACAAGGTGAACCGCGAAAAGTACATCGGTAGCGATGAGAATTGGGAAAAAGCAGAACAGGCCATTATTGAAGCTTGCGAAGAAAAAGGCCTGACTGCGAAAGTGGAATATGGTGAGGCTGCATTCTATGGTCCTAAATTGGACTTTATGGTGAAAGATGCTATCGGTCGTCGCTGGCAATTGGGAACAATTCAGGTAGACTACAACTTGCCCGAACGCTTCCAGTTGGAATATATGGGCTCGGATAACCAAAAGCATCGTCCGGTAATGATTCACCGTGCGCCTTTCGGATCAATGGAACGTTTTGTTGCCGTATTGATTGAGCATACTGCCGGTAAATTCCCGCTGTGGCTGACTCCTGACCAAGTAGCTATTCTGCCTATTTCTGAGAAATTCAATGAGTATGCGGAACAAGTGAAAGCGGAACTGAGAAAATTCGATGTTCGTGCTATTGTGGATGACCGTAATGAAAAAATCGGCCGTAAGATTCGTGACAATGAAATGAAGCGTATTCCTTACATGTTGATTGTAGGCGAGAAAGAAGCTGAAAACGGTGAAGTTGCAGTCCGCAAGCAGGGCGAAGGAGACAAAGGAACCATGAAAATAGAAGAATTCGGAAAAAATCTTGCCGAAGAAGTTTCTAATATGATAAATAAATGGTAACTTTGCAGCCGTTTGCAAAAGAGCGCATTGTTAAACCTTTATGTATTCTTTTGCGTTAAGATAAAGAAATACTAATTAAAATAAGAAGAAACAAACAGGAACTAAAAGTTTTTTAATGAAGAATGACAGTTTAAAAGGGCAACACAGAATCAATGAACAGATTCGTGCCAAAGAAGTCCGCATAGTGGGCGACGATGTAGAATCGGCAGTTTATCCGATAGCTCAAGCTTTAAAAATGGCTGAGGATCATGAGGCTGACCTAGTTGAAATTTCACCCAATGCTGTTCCTCCAGTTTGTAGAATTATTGATTATTCTAAATTTCTTTATCAATTAAAGAAACGTCAAAAGGAACAAAAGGCTAAACAGGTAAAGGTAAACGTAAAGGAAATCCGTTTCGGACCTCAAACAGATGATCATGACTACAACTTCAAGTTGAAACATGCCATCGGATTCTTGCAGGACGGAGACAAGGTGAAAGCATATGTGTTCTTTAAAGGTCGTTCCATTCTTTTCAAAGAACAAGGCGAAGTATTGTTGCTTCGTTTTGCGAATGACTTGGAAGAATATGCAAAAGTAGAGCAGATGCCCTTGTTGGAAGGTAAGAGAATGACTATTTCTTTAGCTCCGAAGAAAGCGGGCTCTCCGAAGAAGGCAGAAACGGATACTGCTAAAAAGGAAAATCCGAAAAAGGCAGTAGAAACAAAAGAATGAAAAAAGAGTGCGTAACGCGCCGGTATAGTGCGTTACCACCATTTGAATAATAATTTAAAATTAAAAACAAGATGCCAAAGATCAAGACTAACTCCGGTTCTAAAAAAAGATTCGTTCTTACCGGAACAGGTAAAATCAAAAGAAAGCACGCTTTTCACAGTCATATTTTGACTAAGAAGACTAAAAAGCAGAAAAGAAACCTTGTACACTCAGGTCTAGTAGCTAATGCTAACTTGGATCAGGTTAAGGAATTGCTTTGCATGAAGTAATCTAAAAACAACGAAAGCGTAAACGTATTATTTAAAGTATTAACCGAATGTCTTTAGCTTTAAGTTCACCGTGTGAAACAGTGGCGCTAACATTCAAAAAGAATTAAAACTATGCCAAGATCAGTAAATCATGTTGCTTCTAGAGCAAGAAGAAAGAAAATTTTAGGTCTTACCAAAGGTTACTTTGGTGCAAGAAAGAATGTATGGACAGTAGCAAAAAACACTTGGGAAAAGGTTTGACCTACGCATACCGTGACCGTAAGAACAAGAAACGTAATTTCCGCGCTTTGTGGATTCAGCGTATCAACGCTGCCGCTCGTCTGGAAGGAATGTCTTATTCTAAATTGATGGGTGCATTGCACAAAGCAGGTATCGAAATCAACCGTAAGGTGTTAGCTGATTTAGCTATGAACCATCCGGAAGCATTCAAAGCAATTGTTGCTAAAGCAAAAGCTGCTTAATTCTTCTGTAAACGGCGATATAAAGATTTATGAAAGAGCAATCTCTACGGGGTTGCTCTTTTTTATTGCGGATGCCTTGTGATGTTTCCTTAAGAAATGGAAACAACAATAAGCAGAATTACAGAGAGTTATTTTCTTGCTTATTATTTTTAACAAACAAATTCTGCTATACTCTTGTTTATATCATAAAAGGACGTATATTTGTCATACGGAAAGAGATGAAAAGCGAGCCGCATTAGTTGGATTGGGAAACTCATCAAACTAATCTGAAAACCGAGACATAGCTTCATCTTCCAATGGCGGGCCACGCCTTCGGGTAGCATTTATGCCGGTGGATTACAAAGGAGGAGAGCACTCAAAACCTGTCATTCGGAGTTTCATCGCATCACTGGTGCGGCTTCATTATAAGGCGATGCTAATTCAAAAGATTAGCATCGCTTCTTTATAAAAATAGTACGGATATGATATTTTACTTTTCAGGTACAGGTAATTCGGCTTGGGTGGCAAGGCAGCTGGCGGAAGGACAGAATGAGGAATTGTTGTCCATAGCTATGGAAATAGACAGGAACAAAGCGTATAAGCTGAAAGAAGGGGAAAAGTAGGTTTTGTTTTTCCTGTATATGCATGGGGCCCTCCCAAGATAGTACTTCGTTTTATTCATCAGCTAAAGTTGGATAAGCCGGGATACCTTTTCTTTGTCTGTACTTGCGGAGATGATACAGGCCGGACTGCACAAATTTTTTCTTCTGCCGTTACCCGGAAAGGTTGGCAATGTGTTGCCGGCTATTCGGTTACTATGCCGAATACGTATGTTTCTTTGCCCGGTTTTGATGTAGATGATAAAGATATAGAAACCCAGAAAGTACAGAATGCTGTTGCCCGTGTGCGTTTTATCAACGAAGAAATTACATCAAGGGCTCAAATGAAGCAATATAATTGTCATGAAGGTGCGCTTCCATTTACTAAATCCTATTTGCTGCGCCCTCTTTTCAATGCTTTTCTGATGTCTCCCAAGCCTTTTCATGCAACGGAAGCCTGCATTGGTTGTAAGAAGTGTGAGAAGGTTTGTCCTGTGGGCAATATAACAGTGACGGATCGTCCCGTTTGGGGAGGTAACTGTACTCAATGTCTGGCTTGTTACCATGTTTGTCCGGTACATGCAGTGGAATATGGAAAGATGACCGGGAAAAAAGGACAATACAAAGGAAGGTTGCTGAAAGATTTATAGATACACATTAAATAATCCATTGGGAGGGCGGACCTATAGTCCGCTCCTTTATTTTATTTTTCGCCGGTTTAACGCTTGTTGATAGCGTCTTGCATTAGCTTGATGCTGGGCTGCTGTGACAGCGAAATTATGAGTGCCTGAGAAATCTTCTTTTGCACACATATAAATATAATGATGCTGTGTATAGTTCAGTACGCTTTCCAATCCTTGGATGGATGGGATTCGGATAGGTCCCGGAGGTAAACCTGCATGTTTGTAGGTATTATAAGGAGAATCCACTTCCAGATGTTTGAAAAGAATGCGTTTCAGTCCGAATTCCTGTAAACCAAATTTTACCGTCGGGTCTGCTTGCAACAACATCCCTTTATTCAATCTGTTAATATAAAGTCCTGCGACCATGGGCTTTTCGGGACCATTGGCCGTTTCTTCTTCCACGATAGAGGCCAGGGTGGACACTTCTTCAGGAGTAAGTCCGATATGTTGAGCCCTTTTCAGCCTGTCATTATTCCAAAAGGCAGCATGTTCTTTTTGCATTCGTTTCATGAAAGCGTCAGCACTCATATTCCAATAAACCTCGTAAGTGTTAGGAATAAAAAGGGAGGGTAGTGTCTCTTGGGTATATCCCATTTGTGCACAGTAAGCACTGTCGGAAATTAATTTGGCAATATCCAGAGAATCAATCATGAGCTGGCGCGAAACGGCCCGCACTAATCTGTCCACGGTGCGTACACTGGGTACAGTCAGATTAATGGGAGTCTGGTATCCCATGGAAAGACGTCGGAAGAGGTAGCGCATATTGTCCGATGGATTGAGAGCGTAACGTCCTGTCCGTATATTGTCGCCATACTTCTCTTTTTCTGCCAGATATTGAAAACCGAACATACTTTTAGGATGTCCGTTCCGGATTATTTTATGGTATACAGAATCCAGGTTATCATCTCTGTCTATATAAATATAGGTGGTTTTTGTAAGTTGGAATTGTTTGGCAAAGAAATAGTAATATATACTTCCTGCACCGCCTGCTCCTGTCAGGATAATGATAAGGATAACAATCCATACAATAGTACGCTTCTTTTTATTCATTTTAGTCTATCGGGCTTTTTTGTATGCAAATATAGGCAAATATCCGTTTCTTTTCTACTTTTGACGATTTTGTACCCCTAAAAATACAATTTTGTCCACTATCCGGTTGATGTAAAATGTGTAAATTTGACCAAACGAAAAACGAGAACGCAAATATAGTATAATTAATTATTTTATTTTTAATCATGAAAAATGCACTTATGGGCTTGGCATTGTTCGCTGCAATGCCGGTATTTGCCCAACAGAAAGCGACTATCAATGTACATCCCGAGCAAGGGAAAGAAATCATCAGTAAACATATTTACGGGCAATTTGCAGAGCATTTGGGAACCTGTATCTATGGAGGCTTGTGGGTAGGTGAGGATTCTAAAATTCCCAATACCCAAGGCTATCGTAATGATGTGCTTCAGGCATTGAAAGACTTGAAAGTGCCGGTGCTTCGTTGGCCGGGCGGATGTTTTGCCGATGAATATCATTGGATGGATGGTATCGGTCCGAAAGAGAACCGCCCCCGAATGGTCAATAACAATTGGGGAGGTACAGTGGAAGATAATAGTTTCGGAACACATGAATTTCTGAACTTGTGTGAGCTGATAGGTTGTGAGCCTTATATCAGCGGTAATGTAGGAAGTGGGAGTGTGGAAGAAATGGCGAAATGGGTGGAATACATGACTTCCGAACAAGGTAGCCCGATGGCGAAACTGCGTAAGGAGAACGGTCGTGAAAAACCATGGAAAGTGAAATTCTTTGGGGTAGGTAATGAAAGTTGGGGATGCGGAGGCAGTATGCGTCCTGAATATTATGCGGACTTGTACCGCCGTTATTCCACTTATTGTCGTGACTATGATGGCAATCACTTGTTCAAGATTGCAAGTGGTGCCAGTGATTATGACTATAACTGGACAGAAGTACTGATGAAGAATGTAGGTCACCGTATGGCCGGTGTGTCTTTACATTATTATACAGTGATGGGATGGAGTGGAAGCAAAGGATCGGCTACACAGTTCACTGATGATGATTATTATTGGACTATGGGCAAATGTCTGGAAATAGAACCGGTGCTGAAGAAGCATATGGCAATTATGGATAAATATGATCCGAAGAAGCAAATCGGTTTGATGGTGGACGAGTGGGGAACCTGGTGGGATGAAGAGCCGGGAACTGTCCGTGGACATCTGTATCAGCAAAACACGTTGCGCGATGCTTTCGTGGCCTCTTTGACACTGGATGTTTTCCATAAATATACGGATCGCATCAAGATGACAAACATTGCCCAGATTGCCAATGTGCTTCAGTCTATGATTTTGACAAAGGACGACAAGATGGTTCTGACACCGACTTACCATGTCTTTGAAATGTATAAAGTGCATCAGGATGCTACTTATCTTCCTTTGGAACTGAACTGTGAACGCAAGATTGTACGCGACGACCGTATTGTCCCGATGGTAAGTGCTACCGCTTCACGGGATGCAAACGGTTTGATTCATATTTCCTTGTCTAATGTGGATTTGCAGGAATCGCAGGAAATAGAGTTGAACTTGGGTGAGGTAAAGGCCAAGAGTGTTACCGGCCGTATTCTGACTGCTAACAATATAGGTGATTACAATAGTTTCGAGAAACCGAATGTGGTTGCCCCGAAAGAATTTACCGGAGCAAAGGTCAATAAAGGAAGCTTGAAAGTGACTCTTCCTGCCAAGTCTATCGTAGTGCTGGAAGTGAAATAAAACCCGTACGTTCGTGTGCCCCCACACATACGTATGTGTGGGGGTATACATACGTATGTATCGTTTCATGCCTGCGTATGTGTGATAGACTACGGTAATTCTTGTACCAACTCAGCTTCGATTCTGTTTTCTATTTCATCCGGCAGGGCAGGGAAGAAATCGATATCCGTTCTTTTCTCTACGCTGTCTACTGTTACCATATATTTCTTCAGTGGCTTATGTCCGGCGCTGTTGGGGAAAATAAATCCTATGGCTTGCGGATTTTTCTTATCATTTATCAATATGACTTTATAGAAAGCATGGGGGACTGCCACTTTATTGTTGCCAATTCGTTTGGGGCGTTTAGTATCATATATAGGTCCGCAGGCAATATACACGGCTCCATATTTTTTTGCCCATTGGCGTGACTTTTCCTCCAGGTCATTCCAGTCGCCGCGGTTCAGATTCGGATTTTGCGGACAAATGTTGCTCATATAAAAAGATTCTTCCATGGCTTGTTTGTTCCATTTCATATCGGCGGCAGGGGCCATGTGTCCCCGGTCGTATCCTGATTTTGTATAATCTCCCGTATATGCTTTGGCTCCACGTACGTCCGGGTCGGGCAAGAATTTATTTGTTCGCCCTTCTTTTCCTTTTGTTTCTTTTTTAGTAAGTTCCCACGCCACCCATTGTGGAGTTTTGTAATCGGCATTATAAGACAGGGTATATCCTTTACGTTTCAGAATCTGGCCGCCTGTACTTGATTGTATCATCGGAATTTCCAATGCACCGCCATGTTGGGGCGAGGTCAGTATTTCTGGCTTTTCTTCATTGCTTTCGATAGTGGGGATATTTTCAAGCAGTTTCCCGTCAAACAATTGATGTTTATATGCCAAAAGTCCCAGTAATACTAAAATAATGATGACTCTCAGGGGACTATTGGATTGTTTCTTTTTCTTTGCGCTCATATTTGTTCTGTTTTAGGGGTGCAAAGATAGAATAAAATATAAAAATACATTATCTTTGTCCATTATATAGCTGTAAATTTTAATAATACTGACATGCTATCCTAACTAATCAAACCTATTATATATGAAAAAGAACCGATTATCGTTAGCGTTCCTGAGTCTGCTGATTGCAGCTTCTCCTTTACGGGCACAAGATACGCTACAGAATGAAACAGTCGAGCAGAAAGACAAGAGAATGGAATGGTTTTCACAAGCCAAGTTGGGTATCTTTATCCATTGGGGAATTTATTCCGTCAGAGGAGTGTCCGAAAGCTGGTCCTTCTTTAACAACTACCTGCCCTATGATGAATACATGGAGCAGGAAAAAGGTTTCACAGCCTCCAAGTATGATCCGAAGGCTTGGGTGGATCTGATAAAAGAAAGTGGAGCCAAATATACAGTGATAACTACCAAACATCATGACGGAGTTGCGTTATGGGATACCAAAGTAGGAGATATCAGCGTCGTGAAAAGCACTCCGGCAAAACGTGATCTCATAGCTCCCTTTGTAAAGGAAGTAAGAAAACAAGGATTGAAACTTGGCTTCTATTATTCTTTATTGGACTGGTCTCATCCTGATTACCCAAACAAAACCCGTACGGAAGTACGTTATAAAAATGATCCTGAACGTTGGGCCAGATTCAACAAGTTCAATTTCGGACAATTGGCGGAGCTGAACAAAACCTGGAAGCCGGATCTGTATTGGTTCGACGGGGATTGGGAGCAAAGTGCGGAAGCATGGAATTCCAAAGGTATTGTAGATCTGCTCCGTTCGGATAATAAGAATGTGATTATCAATTCGCGCATACAGGGATATGGCGACTATGCTACTCCCGAACAGGGAGTGCCGGTGGTGCGTCCCGAGGATAAATATTGGGAGCTTTGTATGACCATGAATGATTCATGGGGATATCAGCATACAGACAGCAACTATAAATCACCCTATATCTTGCTTCGTACATTTGTAGACTGCCTGAGCATGGGCGGTAATCTTTTATTGGATATCGGTCCGAAAGAGGACGGTTCCATTCCTGAAGAACAGATCGCTGTGTTGAAGGAGTTCGGCCGATGGACCAAGAAGCATAAAGAAGCTATTTATGAAACTCGCGCAGGGATTCCTACCGAGCATTTCCAGGGATATACCACGCTGAATAAGGCGGGGGATATTCTGTATTTATACCTCCCTTACAAACCTAACGGTCCGGTGGAAGTAAAAGGGCTGATGAACAAAGTGAACCGTATATGGGTGGTTGGTAACGGAGCTATGTTGAATTACAAGGTCTACAATAAAAATTATTGGAACTCAGTACCGGGCAATCTTTATATTGATGTACCCCAACAGGTACAGGATGAGCAGATTACCGTGCTGGCCGTGTTGCTGGATGGACCGATCAAACTCTATCGTGGAGTGGGACAAGTGCAAGATAATAACTAATCTGAATCAGAAAAATAGATGAAGAAACTTATTTATACCCTGTTGCTTCTGCTGGTTACTTTTCCGGCAATGGCACAAAGCCTTTTTGAACAATATGAACGTTTTCTGACCGAACCGCGTACTTATGTATGTTATCGTCCGGATGGAAAGTTGAAAATAGATGGTAAACTGAATGAAAGTTCCTGGAAGAAGGCGACGCCTACCGCCCCGTTTGTAGATATAAGCGGCGAAGGATTCCCGACTCCCAAATATGAAACTATAGCCAAGATGCTGTGGGATGATGAATATTTATATGTAGGAGCTGTTCTTCAAGAAGAGGATATCAAGGCACGTCTTACCCAGCGTGATACCATCATCTATTATGACAATGACTTTGAAGTGTTTATCGATCCGGATAGCGACGGACACAATTATTTTGAAATAGAAACCAATGCGCGTGGCGTGATTTTCGACCTGATGCTGGACAAACCTTATCGTTCGGGTGGAAATTTCATGGTGCAATGGGACTGCCCCGGATTGAAGACCGCCATCCATTGTGAAGGTACACTGAATAAATCAAAAGATAAAGATAAGTATTGGAGTGTGGAAATGGCCATTCCTCATCAGGCGCTGACCATGAACTTTAACAATCCGTTGAAGGCCGGCAACACCTGGCGCATCAACTTCTCGCGTGTACAGTGGCTGAAGGAGAAAGGACCTGAGGAAAACTGGGTATGGACTCCTACCGGAAGAATCGATATGCACATGCCCGACCGTTGGGGATATCTTTATTTCGTAGACAAGAAAGTGGGAACCTCGCAAGATGAGTTGGTTTATCCATACAATCAGGCTATTTATAAATTGCTGTGGGCCATGTTCTACGCACAGCAGGATAATTATAGTAAACAACATAACTACTTGCGTGCCACAGAACAATTCTTTTTGACTGATAAAGAGTTGAAAGATCTTCCGGCTGATGCCCGGATTGCGGTGGAAGCGACTCAGAACACCTATCAGATAGCTATAACCAATCCTGCTGAAGGAGTCCGTTATGTGATAAATAATGAAGGACGTTTCCGGACAGAAAAGATACCTGCCCGTGAAGTTAAAAACTGGTTGTGGATGCGTCTGAATAACCGTTCGGATGCCGAATGGAAAAAATGGTTTGCGTTGTTGAAAGAATGTGGTATTTCGGGTGTCATGTTCGAGGGATACAATGAAAATATTTATCGTCTTTGCAAAGAAGCCGGACTGGAGGCACATTATTGGAAATGGACGATGAACCGCAGGGAACTGCTGGACAAGCATCCCGACTGGTATGCCGTGAACCGTAAAGGCGAGTCTTGTCACGACAAACCGGCCTACGTGGATTATTATCGCTTCTTGTGCCCTAATCACCAAGGTGTGGCAGAGTATCTGGCAGAAGACTATGTAAAGGAAGCCCATAAGCCTTATGTGGATGGTGTTCATCTGGATTATGTCCGTATGCCGGATGTAATCTTGCCTGTCAGCCTATGGAAAAACTATGGTATAGAGCAGAAAGAAGAGTTGCCGGAATATGACTATTGTTATTGTGATGTCTGCCGTGAATTGTTTAAAGCTAAAACAGGACAGGATCCGTTGGAATTAAAGTATCCGATGGAAAACCAGAGTTGGATCAATTTCCGTCTGGATGCCATCACTCGTGTGGTGGATGCCATTACCAAAGCGGTGAAAGCCGATCATAAAGCTATTTCTGCCGCAGTGTTCCCGGGACCGTCCATGGCTCGCAAGATGGTGCGCCAAGATTGGGGAGAATGGACGCTGGATGCTTATTATCCGATGATTTATAATAAATTCTATTATGAAGGTCCTGAATGGATCGGGCGTTCGGTAAAGGAAAGCGTTGAAACGGTGAATGGGCGTGCCAAGATATATGCCGGACTTATGTTTGGTGATATTAAGGACAATTTTGAAGAGGCGCTGGATGAAGCGTACAATAACGGGGCATCCGGTGTATCCTTCTTTGATGGTCCGGATGAAGAATATTTGCATAAATTCAAAGCTTATCTGGATAAGAGAGGATTTGTGGTGAAGTAACTCCGTACTGTTAGATCCTTATATTAGAGAAATAAATCTCTTTTTAGCGGTCACTTTCGATTTTTATCGTAAGTGGCCGCTTTTGCATTTTATCATTTGTTCTTTTAATGAGTGCGGAAAAGGAATTTATGTGTTCCTTTTTGGTCTTTCTTGGATCTATCTTGAAAATGAATCTGTTAGAATAAAAAAAATGGAGTTCTCTTAGTAAGAGAACCCCATTCCGCTGCAAATGTAGCTATAATAATCCAAATACGGAAATCTTTTATTCAGGAATCAGTCTCTGATAAGGATTCTTATAATATTTGTTTGCAAATTATCCATCTCTGATTATATGTAAATATCTTATTGTCAGTAGTATATGTCTTTTTGGGGTTCTCTTACTAAGAGAACCCCAAAAAGACATACATAAAAAGTAATGTTTTGATGGTAACAGAAAATAGTATGGAGCTTGAAAATCAAGCGTTCCTTTCAAATCAAGACATAACGGGCGAAGCGCCTAAGTTACTGCTCTGCAGTTCAATCGCTTCTAGCTCAGACCTGGGGTCAAATGAAGGAATCACGCCAATGGCGGGAATAGGAAAAGAATACCCTGAACTCAGTTGGTATTATCTGTATCTTTCCAACAAAGAACTGAAACGCTATATCAGTGTTTTCAGTGGCAGGAAAGCTGTTCGGCTTCGTACACCATCAGGTACCGTAGAAGAGATTTTTTGCTTCAAGGTGTTTTCTTACACTGCCACCGATCATAGGAAACGTTTCGAGCAATGTGCTTATACCAAAGAGGAATATACCGCTCGCCGTGACTCTGCCCGGGTGGTGAAAGAGGCTTTGCTACCGGCTCCACTCAGAAACTGAATACGTTGACGAACGAGAAAGGGATTGAAGGCAACGGTTGGCTGTTTGTATGTGCCCCTTGGGGCAGTTGGAATGTATTCTGTCTGCCATGCTTCCCCGCCAGTATCTGGTGACGGACTATAACACACACCGTGCGGCAGTAATTCCTCAACGTCAGATGGAGGAATTTATCTATCTGTATGAATCCATGCCTTACAATATCGAGCTGATGAACCGGCCTTTGGAGGACTATCTTCAGAAAAAGCAACGAATCCGTATTACCGGTGGTGTCTTTCGGGGGAAAGAGGGATGTATCATGCGTTTGCACCGCAATACAAGGCTGGTATTCGCTTTTGGCAATATGACGGTGGCAGTGAGCTATCTTCATGCGTTTCCGTTTGAAAAAATTGATTAGTTTAATTAAAGCCATCCATACATTCCTTGCAGGACGATGGATGGCAGATAAGACTACAGACGCAATTAAGGTTGCAAGTCTATATATTCAGCTGTGACATGGAAACATGGACAGGCTTTTTGCGGATTCAAGTCATGATGGCCTACAATCAGTGCCTTGGGATAACGTTGATGCAGTTGTTCAATCAGTTTTCTCAGCGTAGCCTTTTGTGCTTCCGTCCGGGTGTCTTTCGGCGTTGTTCCGCCATCATCCAGTCCGCCTATGTAGCATATACCTATACTGTGGCTGTTGTGGTGCTCGCAATGTGCTCCAACCAACTCTTCCGGGCGTCCGGCTTCTATCATTCCGTCTGTAGGAATCACATAGTGGTAACCACAGCACTTCCAGCCCAATGAACGATGGTAGCGGTCAATGTCCTCCGTTCGCAAGGCACTGCCCGCCTTATTGGCAGAGCAGTGCACGATAATCAACGAAACCGTTCTCATAAGCCGCTTCCAAGCGCTCCTCCGGCAGCGCCTGTAATGAGCAACTCAATGATGCGGACGATGTACAGCAGTACATTTTTCCAGTTCTTTTTCATACGCTTTGTCTTTAAATAGATGAATAATATAAGTTCCATGACATTAAAAGATTCGTGGATTCATTTTATATTCCATATCTGCAAATGTCTCCTTGAGTTTGCGACACGGGGTAAACACGATGTGCGCGCCCTTGATGTTTTTCTTGGAGAACAAAGCCTCCGAAGCGGCTCCTTCGCATTTCAGGGAGACACTGAATGTTCCGAGGCCGTCCAAGGTGACTCGGTCGCCTTGGGCAAGATGCTCGGACAGGCGGTTGAAGACTTCCTCCAGCACCGCTTCCATCATGCCGTGTGGGAAAAAGCGGAGATGTTCCGTCACTTTCTTTACGAGTTTCTTATGCGAAACCGTTTCGTTGGCCACACACTTTGCGTATGCTTTCTTGGGCATCGTCCTGTCGGACGCATTTCCCATCGAGAAAACGTGGTATTTTATCATAATGACGGATTGTTTTCATTCGTGGAAGCCGGGGTCTTTCCTTTGGCGGCATCCAAGTCGACTGTGCCTTTACCGGCCTTTTCGGCCTTCAGGGTGGCGGCTTGGGCTATGCGGCTTGCTACGGGATTGAAAGCGGCGCGGGAACGAAGATTTTGGAAGTCTTCTCCCGGCGTGAACACAATGTTGACGGCGGTGATGTTGCTTTCTGTAAATTTCTTCAGGTCTTCCGCACCTTCCGAGCCTATAGAAATCCAGAAATTACCTAATTCTGCCAGTTGTACTTTTTTGCCTTCCAGAAGCATTTCTACAAGGCACTCGCACATATCGGCTATTACACCTTTTACCGTTCCGCGAGTGAATACGCCATTGTGGTCGGCAATGTGTTTGACAAACTGGCTGAATGGCATGATTTCAGAAACTTGAGCTTTTGCATACGCTTTTTGGGCGGCATCGACATCCATCGGGTTGCCCATCATAAATACACTGTAATCAATCATGATAAAATAAAGTTTAAAAGTTTTGTGTTTCCGGGATGTTCGTTCATCCTTCCGACACGACAAAATTAATGCGGGGAAATACCGTAAAAAAATCTATTTATTATCGTTTACTAACTGTTGACTGCCGTTCACTAGCTATTGACTGACCGTTAACTACCCGTTGACGAATCATTCAAACAATAAGCTTATGGATAGTGAGACACACTTCAGCATCGTCTTCAACATTTATGGAGGCAGCAACCAGATTCTTCCCAATGCTACTTCCGCCACACAGAATTATTATGGTGATGAGGCGGAACTAGAGAAGGATGATGTAAGCATGGACAAGGAACCTGCTTTATCTCCCGAGGCTATGCGCCTTTTCTCTTATATAAATAAGGTGGAGGATTTACGTATCTATCTGGTACAGATAGCAGAATTTACCAATGCGGTGGAACTGGCCAGGGTTATAGTTAAGATGGGCGAACGGGAACCGAAGATTACTTCGGAAGAGATGGTGAAGGAGCGTTTTATCTCGTTGTTCTTTCCTCTCACACCTTTGTTCGTATCGGGCAAGACTGTCAGCAATATCCGTGCGCGTATCAATAACGCTTGGGCAAGACGACCGAGAAAGCGGTTATGACCGGAGATGAAAACTGGTGAAAAGTGTGGAAAAAGTAAGATATGTTCGTGGGCAAAGTAAGTTCACTTACTTTGCTGTTTAAGTCCGCTTACTTTGCTTGGGAATATATCTTACTTTTTCGTTAAATAAGCATTAAAAGATAATCCAATTTTTGACCCAATTTATAGGAAACTGCTTTAATGCGGTTTTCTTTATAGGATGTGTCAAAATGAGATGCTAATCCTAATAAATCCATGTTTAATTTACAGCAATTCATTGCAGACCATGTGATTTGTCGTCCGACAAGTATGTTTGCAGCAGATATTGAAGCTAATAAAGAAACGCTTCAAGCAGAAATAAGGAATAAAAGTGTATGCGTCATAGGAGGTGCCGGTTCCATCGGTTCTTCTTTCATTAAAGCAGTCTTGCCGTTCAAGCCCTCCAAACTGATTGTAATAGACCTGAACGAGAACGGATTGGCAGAACTGACACGTGACCTGCGTTCCACATACGGCATGTATGTACCTGCGGAATATCGGGCATATACCTTGAACTTTGCCGATCCTATCTTTGAAAGGATCTTCCGTGAGGAGAAAGGCTTTGACATTGTGGCGAATTTTTCAGCTCACAAGCATGTCCGTAGTGAGAAGGACAAATATTCGGTACAGGCACTCATTGAAAACAATGATATCAAGGCAAAAAGATTCCTTGACCTGTTGGCCGTTTACCCGCCTAGGCACTTCTTCTGTGTCTCCACTGACAAGGCCGCCAATCCGGTGAATATCATGGGAGCCAGCAAACGTATTATGGAAGATATGATTATGGCGTATTCTTCCAAGTTCAAGGTGACCACCGCCCGTTTTGCCAATGTAGCTTTTTCCAACGGTTCTTTGCCGGATGGCTGGATACAGCGTGTCATGAAAAGCAGCCGTTGGCTGCACCCAATGATGTGAAACGCTACTTTGTTTCTCCGGAGGAAAGCGGCCAGATATGTATGCTTGCCTGCATACTAGGTAAGAATGGTGAAATATTCTTCCCAAAGTTGGGTGAAAGACAGATGCTCACTTTCTCTTCCATTTGTGATGAGTATATAAAAGCGGTTGGCTGCGAGAAAAAAGAGTTTGCAACGGATGAGGAAGCGAAGAAATTTGCTTCGGATATGACTTTTGATAATAAGGATTACCCAGTGGTGTATTTTAAAAGTGATACAACAGGTGAGAAGGCATACGAGGAGTTCTATGTTTCTGGTGAGAAAATTAATATGGATCGTTTTTGCAGCCTGGGGGTGATTGAGGAAGTGGTGAAACGGCCGATGACTGAGATAGATGCATTCTTTACTGAAATGGAGAATATATTTGCCGAACCGGATTTTACCAAAGAAGAGGTGGTTATGGCGATAAAGCGTTTCATCCCCAACTTTGAACATGAGGAAAAGGGGAAGAATCTGGATCAGAAAATGTAATTAAAACGATATACAGCTATGAATAACAACGCTGAAATCTGTGAATTCATTCACCATCTTTTTGGAACACAAGATTTTGTTCCTCTGAGTGCTCCCAAGTTTATCGGAAACGAGAAAAAATACCTCAACGAATGTATTGATACGACTTTCGTGTCAAGTGTCGGTGCTTTTGTTGACCGCTTTGAGCACGATATGGCTGTGTACACCGGTGCCAAGCGTACCGTAGTCTGTGTGAGTGGTACCAATGCCCTTCACATGGCCATGCTGCTAGTGGGTGTAGAACGCGATGATGAGGTGCTCACCCAAGCTCTGACCTTCATCGCTACTTGCAATGCTGTCACTTATATCGGAGCATATCCTGTTTTTATTGATGTGGACAAAGAAACGATGGACTTTCGCCCCGAGCTGTCAAGGCATGGCTGGAGAGGAATGCTGAACTGAAAGAAGGAGTTTGCTATAACAAGCGTACCGGTCGTCGTGTAAAAGCTTGTATTCCCATGCACACTTTCGGCCATCCCGTAAAAATAGATGAACTGGCGGATATCTGCCGTGAGTGGCATATCGAATTGGTTGAAGACGCAGCCGAAAGTATCGGTAGTTTTTATAAAGGTCGCCATACCGGTACATTCGGAAAGGTGGGTGCTATTAGCTTTAATGGAAACAAAACCATCACTACAGGTGGTGGAGGCATGTTGCTTTTCCAGGATGAAGAACTGGGCGCATACGCCAAGCACCTTACTACCCAGGCTAAGATACCTCATCGTTGGGAGTTTCGTCATGACCATATTGGTTATAATTACCGGATGCCGAATATCAATGCCGCTCTAGGTTGTGCCCAGTTGGAGAATCTAGACCGCTATGTGGCAGATAAGCGTGAAACAGCAGCCTGCTATGCTGAGTTTTTCAAGGGTAAGGAAGATATTACTTTTTTTACTGAACCTGCTGATTGCAAATCGAATTATTGGCTCAATGCGGTGGTACTAAAGGATAAGGCGGCTCAACTTGATTTTTGAGTACACAAATGATCATGGTGTGATGACCCGTCCCGTTTGGGAACTGATGAATCGACTGCCCATGTTCGAGCATTGCGAAACGGACGGGCTGGAGAATACCGAGTGGCTGGCTGACCGGGTGGTGAATATTCCTAGTAGTGTAAGATTAGATAAATGAAAAAAATCGCAGTTGTCACTGGTGCACGTTCAGAGTATGGACTGCTACGTTGGGTGATAGATGAGATACATCATGCTACTGAGTTACAGTTGCAGCTTATCGTTACAGGCGGACACCTGTCTCCCGAACAGGGGTTGACTTATCGTTGTATTGAGGAGGACGGATATGATATTGATGCTAAAGTCGATATGTTGTTGTCCTCGGATTGTGCTTCTGGTATAGCGAAATCTATGGGGATGTGCAGTATTGGGATGAGCGATGCTTTTCTGCATCTTCAGCCTGATATGATTGTTGTCTTAGGTGATAGATATGAGTTGCTTCCCATAGTTGGTACTGCTTTGGTGATGCGTATTCCGATAGCTCATATTTCAGGAGGTGACATCACTGAAGGAGCTATTGACAATGAAGTGCGCAATGCTGTTACAATGATGTCTACACTCCACTTTCCGGGTACTCAAACTTCTGCAGCCCGTATTGGTAGGATGATTGGAACTATGAAGAATGTTTTTGTTGTAGGTGAGACCAATCTTGACAATTTTATTCGCCTTCCCAATCTTTCTCGCATAGAACTAGCCGATTCACTTGGCATAGATGCGGACAAACCATGGATATTGATGACTTACCATCCAGTAACTAAAGAAAGCCGTGAGAAGAATCTTCTTGATGTACAGACTGTGCTTGATGTGTTGCAAACGTTATGATGACTATGAAATACTAGTTTCTAAGTCTAATACAGATTTATATGGTTCGGATATTAATCAACTTTTAAATGATTATGTATGCAATAAGCCTTGTTTTCATTTGTTTACCTCGTTAGGACAGAAGTGTTATGTCAGCCTTCTTCCTCAGTTATATTGTATGATAGGTAATTCGTCCAGTGGAGTATATGAAACGGGTTATTGGAAGTTGCCTACGATTAATATAGGACATCGTCAAGAAGGCAGATATATGACATCTAACATTATTTGTTGCGATAATTGTTCTGAGTCTATTATTCAGTCTTTAAAGAAAATTGAAACAGACGAATTTCAGCAAATGTTAAAGTATATTGATAATCCTTATGGTGATGGCAATGCTTCCAAACGTATTGTAAAGAACAGATAAAAATGTATTTTAATGCAGTTAAGTAATCTAAAAACACCTTGTTTTATTTTGGATTCGGATAAGTTGGTATCTAATGTTTTGGAATTTAAAAGAGCTTTGAACAGTCGCTTTTCAAACCATTGCATTGGATACTCAATTAAGACGAATTCACTTCCTTATATGTTGCACATGCTTAATGAGTTGGGATGCTATGCTGAAGTAGTATCTTATACAGAGTATGCATTAGCTTTGCAAGAGTTTGGTTTGAGAAGAGCCATATTGGCATATAAATGGTCCAGCTAAAAGGATAAGGAGACTTTTAGATGCAATAAAGAATGGTGCATATGTAAATATA
>SCPO01000224.1_pt1 | contig 59096 bp, 75 predicted proteins | sample 6106821 | NCBI WGS metagenome assembly SCPO01 (sample SAMN10720448, study PRJNA508395) | human gut metagenome | isolation source: Participant 2 stool, 0 month | host: Homo sapiens | collected 2017
TGTTAACCTCATTATTAAGGTCAACATCATACATATAACCTTCATTTTCCCAAACATTTGAAAGTGTGCTAAGCGTCTGATCGTTGATAGCTACAATGTTTGTATTTTCTGAATTTGTTTCAACATATGGTTTAACAGATTTTCTGCAACCATAAAGTTATATTGGCTGCTTTCTTCGATGTATGTACCTTCTTGACCGTCTATTGTTACTTCTATCTCTGCTTACATCATCTACACCTTGTAGACGAAGGATATAATCTTGTGTTGCGCCACCGTTATGCGGTGCAACTGTAATACGATAGTATTCATAGTAGTCAGGAGCAATCTTAACACCGTCTTTTAGTACAAATTCTATTGTACCTCTGTTTGTATTGTTTTCAACCGGCTGTTTAATCGGTTCAAATATGCTTGCGTCACTGTCTGCCGACTTAACACGAACAACATTTGTAATTGTAGCATGTTTATCTGTCGGAACAATCTTGATTGTTGCATCTCTCGGAGGAACCTTACCATCCCATACAGCCTCATGCTTAACGCTGTTATAATGACCCGGTTTATTCTCCTCAATTATAATCTGCTCAATTCCTGTGTTGCCGCTCTTTGTTGAAATACGAAGTGTGTATGCTTTGTATTCTTCATCGCTTTCGGCATTTTCAGCTTTAACACGAATTTGATATACGCCGTTATTTACATTCTTCATAATGTCGCTGCCCAAGTCAACGCTCATATTTGCATCAACGTCAGTGTAATTTGTCTGTGCAACCCACTGAGTTCCGTCATACTTGAACAAACCAACCTTAGCGCCGATTGATTCCGGAGTAAGAACTGCTGTTGCCTGTGCCTGTGAACTGCTTGTGTAAATGATGTATTCTTTAGTAGATTCATCATATTCAACTTCTGCATCCACATTGCTTGATGTAACTGTATCAAGTTCTGCAGTTTCATTCTTTCTTGTTAGAATTAATGTAGTAACCTCCGTCACCCTCACCGTACGGTGCAAGAGTTCCGTCTTGTGCAGTTACATAGATTCTTACGTTTTCAATTTCTTTGATCCGGAGTTTCATTGTCTTTGTTTCAGTCTTTACATTTGTAGGAGGTGTTGATTAATTCCTACAAGTGCATAGTTGCTTTCAGCCTCTGCCTTTAATTCATAATCCTTAGCTGTGTAAGAGATACTTGATTCAAATACACCGTTGTTATGTTCAACCTTCTTGCCGTTGATGTACAATACAAGGTTTGTATTGTTATCCTTTAGGTTAGAAGTGAATGTGTATTCCTTAGTGTATTCCTTAACGCTACCGTCGGCGAATGTACCGAATGCGGCATGAACAAGAATCTTATATTCTTGCTTAGTATATGTTGTGCTAAGCATTTGATCAAATGTAACAGTATTATCGAATACATTTCCTATTGTATTTGATTCTGTACTATAATGATTTGATTCGGAATCAATCGTGCGTTGTTCCGTTTGTTGACATAATATACAACAAACCGCTATTTGTATTCTTTTCTTCAAATACATAATAGTTTCTCTTTTCACTGTCATAGCTTGTCGACGCATTGTTGTACTTCAAGTCTACAATACCAATGTCAAGTGTATGAAGTTCTACATTCAAGATGTACTTCTTCGTATTACCTGCCTCGGCTGTAACTGTTACAGGAACATGGAATATGTTTCTGTTATTTTCATCTCTCTCAACAAGGTTAAGCGAGAAGCTTACGTTTCCGTCAGCGTCTGGCTCATATTCAGCCTTGCTTGAGTCAATAGTAAGTTTAGCCTTAGGGCTTGATAGTTTAACTGTAAATGCCTCTGTATAAGATTCTTTTCAGGGTTATCAAGATCCTCATTTGCGAATACAGTAAATCCAGGTATTTGATTTTCATCTAATCTTTCTGTTGAATCACTGTTTTCGTAAACTGTATCAGGATTAATTGTAACACTACTGATATTAGCATCTTCAGACTTCTTATTGATATTAAGAATTATCGGTGCATCTTCGTTGGTAATCATTGTACCGTTATCTGCATATAGATAAATCTTAACAACAGTTGTCTGACTGTCAGGGTCAATAGCTTGACCTATCTTAATTCTTTTCACCTGAATCTTTATCTACATTAGTACCATTATAAACAAGTGGGTAAACTGATGTATCAAGATCAAGTTTCAATGTTTCAATCCATGAACGTTCGCTCGGTGTATCCGGTGTTTCAGATGTATCTGTGTCTTCGCCATCTTCACCTTCATCGGCAGTATTTTCACCGACCAATAGTGAGATAATATCCGAACGATTAGCTATTGCTTTAATGTCTATGGATGTCATATTATTCGGAATACCAACTGAATATTCACCTGTGATTGAATCAGGACCGTCTACAAGTGTCCATTCTGATGTTCCGTCTGAATAACGAATGTTTACATACAAATTCTTTAGAGTCAAGTCAGACTTATCTCCACGAATCATTAGATAACTTATATCTGTCTTACCGTTTTCAGCTTTGATTACTATAGGAACAAATATTCCCTTCGTAAATCAGCACTTACTCCGGCAGTCAAGTTGTATCTGTTGCCGTCTGTCAAATCGTATGCTTCAATCTTCTTTTCATGTGTTGAGTAATCTGAATCACTAAACTACTGATGTAATTCTTCTTAACTTCTACGTTAGCAGAATTATCTGACATAATAGCATAGTCTTCGATAGCAAGGAATTTACCTATTGCAACCGATGCGTGGTCATCCTTTGTCACAACTCTGATTGCAGCATTCTTAGCTGTATCAGATACTGTGATGAAGTATCCGTCAAACTCTGTATCATATGCATCGCTATTGTTATTGTTACTTGTCGTCTTATTGTAATTTTGTCTTTACAGTAGACTTTTCATTGCCTCTGCCTCATCTGAAATAGCTGAAGGTAGTTCACCGGCTTTGACAATACCGCCGTCAAGTGATGTATCTGCCGATTGAAGTTTGATGTAAAGTTTGTAAACCTGACTGAATCCTGATTCACCTGTAACTTTAAATCTTAGATACTTAACCGCAGTAGTATCATCTGACGTGATGTAGTCTTGAACTCTGATTGTCTGATTTAGAACTTGTTCAAACTTACCACTCTTACCTGCTACATAACTTACTTCTTCATCCGATACATCCGGTGAAGATGCAATCGTTACATAAGCATTAGAGCTTGTAGCCTTGATTTCAAGATCTGTACTCTTATCATTGTCATAATCCGATTGCTTAATTGCAAGATAATATTGATATTCTTTATCGCTATTCTCTTCTTTTTACTATTGTATATCTTGATGATTCAGGAGTAGATACGTCCTTAACGTATTCAACAGTAACATCATCCTTAACATAAAGAATTGTAAGAATGTAATCCTGTTACAGATCCGGATTTAACCATAAGTTTATAGTTAGTTTCCTTATTAACTTCAGGATCAAGTGCCTGTTTACTGAATACGATATATGGTTTTCACCATCGGCAATCTTAGATGTAACTGACTTATATTGTCCCATCTTATAGTCGCCGTTTTCAAATTTACCTACCGCAACCTGTTCATAAGGCTGATCAAGGATAACCTTAATATCTGTGCCTGTTTCACTGTAAATAACCTTTGTTTCAAGCAATCTTGAATCATCTGCATCGACTGTTGCTGCAAAGAATTCATTCATCTTATCAGTCTTTGCACTTGCGTTAATATTCAAAGAATTCTTAATAACCGCAAGTTTATATGATTCTTTGAATACTTAGTATCAATCGGTTCTACGCCTACGCTGTAGTTTGTGATGACACCGTTTGTATTACTGTTAAGTGACGCTACGGCAAGATATGGAGCAGTGCTTAAATCGCCTCCGTATTCAACGACTGCCGCCTTAGCATTTACAGTATTTCCGTCTGCGTCTGTCTTGACTGCCAAACTTCTTGCCTCAACAAGAATTGGTCTGTCATCTTCGTAATTATCAATCAATGCTACATATTGTTGTTGAACAATATCATAGTAAGCATCAACAGTTTCAATTACTCCATTCGCATCGTCATAAACTGTTACCGTGATCTTATTCAATCTCGGATCGGCAGAATTCTTGTAAATACGTATTGTCTTTTCTTGAGGGCTGTCGTTCTTAGGGAAGATTGTAAACGGTACGTCTTCATATCCGTTTGCGTCCATCTTCTTCTCATCAAGAACATATGTAACCTCACTGATTGTCGATTCAATCTACCGTTATTACCTATCTTGACTTGTCCGCCTTCAAGTATTGTAGATACTGTGATAACTGCATTTTCTGCATCGTCATCTACAGATGCTATATACCATGTTCCATCCTTAGACGGCATTATTCTTGTATGGTCAACTGCAACATACGGATCGTCCTCATCCTTAACTTTGATAATATCAAGGATATATTCGCCTGAACCGATGTTACCACCTATTACAGTTGTAGAAATATTTGTTGTAACAAGTGTGTTTGTACCGATGACAAAGTCTTCATATACTGCCGGACTTGTTAATCCTTCCTTATCAGGGTTAACACTGCTGTTATTTCTGTAGGCAATGTTTGTTCTGTCAAGTGTAGTATATGTTGTTATATCTGCAAGAGTAACATTTTCAGGAACAATTACCTGGTATCTGTTTTCTCCTGCCTTAACTGCCGTATAAGTCTTGCTGTCTGTTGAAACAGTAATCTTCGCAATAGATGTTGCGTATGATTCCTTATAGATGTATAGGATATAATCATTAGTTGTTCCGTCTTGTGCCGTTACTGTAAGCTTAGTTGCCGTAAAGTTACCGTTAGTTGCAACTTCTGATGTACTGTCTGTACCGATAGCGATATTCTGTGCGTCAAAATACTTTACCATGATATTCATTTTCAGTATGATCTGAGTTTACAGGAATTGATGCGTTGATACTATTGACGCTTTCTGACCGTCAATGTAAACAGTCGCTCCGACAAGTGGATTATTATCACTGTCTGTATCAGGAGCGATATAGTAGTAATAATCAACCGTTCCGTCTTCTTTTAGTACGGCTGCCGGAATATGAGTAGCACCATCAATATGTATGATCTGCTTTGCCGTTTAGTGTATCCTTGTTATAAACAGGTGTTACAGAAATATGATGGATTGTTGCATCGCTTGACTGACCGATAATAGCAAGTTTTGTTGTTCTTACCTTATCGTCATTTGTAAAGTCAAGGTAATACAATGTAACATCTTCAGCCTTAACATTATCAACTTGATAATAATATTCACCGTTTTCATCCAATTTCTTTTCGACTGTGCAATCAACTGCGTTTCCGTCAGCGTCACGAAGTGTCAAAGAATCTGACATTACTCTTGAACGAATTCTTAGGCTGCCTTCAACCCGTCTTAGATATAGGAGTAACTACACTGTATAGCTGAGTTATTCCGCCCTTTAGAACTACTGCATTATATTCTTTACCTGTTTCGTCTGTGGCTGTTTCTATATAGTCTGTACCATACGTCAAAGAATCCTTTGTCAAGGAACCAATCTGTATCCTGAACTTCACCGGCTGTACTGATGATTTCATCTTCTTTTCAGGATTTTCAATATCGTAGTACAAATAGCCAACTCTGTCGTCTTGTTCTGCAATTACTGTGAATGTTGCATCGTTCTGTCGGCGTTTCATTATCAGTAACAATAAGCATTGCCGTACCGATACTAACACCTGTAACATTTTGAGTTGTCTTATCATATGTGATTATATCACCTGTTGTATCTCCGATATTTACAACTTTTGCTGTGTAACTCCTCCGTTAGTATTTTCCGGAGTTGTTACATAGAATCTTGGTAACTTGATAGTTACCTTCTAACGTCATTTACGCTCATTGTGCGGCACTTGGCTTAATTTCTGCCACATCACCTGCAATAATTGCCGGTTCGTAAATGATTGAGTTAGTCACGTCGCTCGGTCTACCAAGAGCCAACTGACCAATATCATTGATACCAAAGCCGTAAACCATACCGTTCTTAGGATCGCTTGTATCAACCATACTTGAAACGATTGTGAATGCACCGCCTGTAGATACTGCCAATGCCTGTAGATTTCTCTTGTACCTGCTGATGCGTTTTCAACCGTTACATATGTAGGTTTTTCTACATCTGCCGTACCGTTACCGTCTTAGATCGCCAAGACCAAGTCTACCGTCTGCACCGTCGCCCCATACTGCGATATTCTGATCGCTGGGCGATAGCAACATTATGAGTTGCACCTTACTTCAAGGCTAACAATGTAGTCACCGCCTGTAAGATTTGATTTTATCTACAAGTCCAGGAGCTGCAATTGTTGTTCCTTCAATAGATTCTGCCTCTCGTCCGTTGCTTTTGGTTGTTTTCACCCCATGTAATAACATTACCGTCATTTAGTACCGCTGAATGATTAAGACCTGTATAAATGAACTACATCATTACTGTAATCAGTGTTACCGACTTTAAGTTTAACTTCTGTCGGTTCTCTGTAGATCTTTGTATTTATACTGTTAACATCAATCTGACCGCTGTCGTTGCTGCCCCATGCCCATACGCTACCGTCGTAACGAATTGCATAAACTGTTTGACCGCCTGAACCACGGCTGATGTCAACAACCTTATTAAGGCTCTTAACGATTACAGGAGTTGATGAGTATGACTGTGACGAGTTAGAGTCATTACCAATCTGACCATAGTCATTCCATCCCCAAGCATATACTATACCACTTCTTGAAAGTGCTACTGTATGATATGTTCCGACCGATACCTTAACTATATCGGTTAACCTAACTGTTTTACCGTTTGAATCTGTCAATGATACACGTTCAGGTGACATAACCATATCACGAACTGAAGGATCATAACCAAGTCCAAGTTGTCCCTCTGTTATTTAGACCCCATGTGTATACATTGCCCTTATCTGTCAAAGCTACTGAATGATACTCACCGGCATAAACCTTAACAACGTTTTCACCTGTGCTTATAAGCGTACCGTCTGAGCTTTCTTCAACTTTTCTTAGATCATCAAAGAATGTTAATCTCTGAGGAACATTTTGAATTACGTTATCTACCGTTCCGATACCAAGCTGTCCGTATGTTTGCTACCGAATGCCCATACGCTGCCATCACTGCTTAAGCACTATTGTATGTGCCTGCCTGATGCAGTCATAGGTGCTACGATTGATGGATTTTCGTCTGTTCCTTGCTCGATATTTGTTACAAAGTATACAAGCTTTTCACTTCCGGCACTTGTGCCGTTTGAATTTTGATTGTTCTTGTTACAACTATCTGTGTAAGATCTGTAACTGTCTTATTTGAAACATAAACATCTCCGTTTTCATCAATTCTTGCATCGGCAATATCACCATTAATGCTTACAGCTGTTGTATCAACTGAATCGTTATAATCTAACAATAGATTAAACTTAGATACATCAGGAACATTAAGTTTAACTTCATCGCCGTCTGAAACAACTGTTACTTCGTTGTTCCGGCAACAAGTCTTGATTCACCTATCATAACAGGAGTATCACTGCGTTTCGATTGTATCCAATCCAAATTCTGTACCATTGCCTGTGTATAATCACCGAAACCATATACAACACCGTTTCTGTCGGCAAATGTACTGAACTTATTACCAGCCGATATGCTCATTGCATAAACATTGCTTAGAACATTTCGTTTGCTGTAGGCTTGCTTATATATTGAATTGTACCATCGTTCATACCACCAAGACCAAGTTGTCCTAATGAGTTATCACCAAATACATAAAGCGTACCTGTTTGATTTGTTACCATAGAATGATTATATCCGGCCGATATATCAAATATTCCGCTTGCTTCAACTGTTTGAATCGCCGTTGTTTCCAACAAGTTTCCGTTACCAAGTTGTCCATAACTGTTATCACGAATGATGCGGCATTTGTAGTATAGTACAATGCCAAGCTTATGGTTAGTTCCTGCTGATACAGCTACTACTGATGCACCAAGGAATGAAGGAACCTTTGTAGGAATTCTCAAATCTCCTGACAAGTTGTAAATACCAAGTTTATTATGTTTATAATTACCTGTAGCATAAACTGTTCCGTTCATCTGCAAGAATAGTGTATGATCTTCGCCTACTGAAATTTGTCTTACATTAGCAATCGCAAGTTTCTTCGGTGTTGCAACTTCTGTTTCATCACCAAGACCAAGTTGTCCGTGTGTATTATCACCCCAAGCATATACGTTACCCTTATTTGTAAGAGCCATACTGAATCCGTTGCCTGCGGCTATTGAAACAAATTTTTCTCCTACTCCAAGGTCAACATTTACTCTTGAAGATATGTGATTCACCGTCAGCAGTTGTTATACCAAGCTGACCGCGGTCATTATTACCAGCTGCCCATACAACGCCATTCTTATCAAGAAGAAGTGTATGATCATATCCTGCGTCAGCATCAACGTAAATCTTTGATGCTGTAAATGCCGCTACCGGTTTATCACTGTATCTGTGTTGCCTGTACCAAGTTGTCCGTGTGTGTTAACACCGAATCCATACACTGCCGTCGTAACGTACAGTTATTGTATGGTTTGTTCCTGCCTGTACTTTTGGTTGGAAGTCATAATCAGCATCTTGCGGAAGAACTACAATCTTAGCAAATGATGTCTTATTCAAGCTTTCGCTTTCTGTTACTTTGACATATGCAATTCCTTCTTTAAGTGCCTCAATACTCTTTCCGTTTTCAGGAACTGACAGAACAGCGTCATCGACTACCATTCCGTTATTTTGAACATCATATTTGAAGTTATAATCAGTATTTGCACCTACTTTAGCGGTATAAACGTTGAATGCCTCAAATGATGCCTGTAAGTCTGCCATTTCACCCTTCTTGACATAGATTGTACCGTAGCCTGAAGAGATAATGTTACCGTCTTCGTCTACCTTTATTAATTTCAATCTGACTGTCACCGCAGATAACAAACTTACTGCTGTTTTGTGTTTCGCCGTTTGCAAGCTGACCAAGATCATTTTCACCTTCGCCCCAAACTCTACCATCTGAATCAATCAAGTATACTTGATTATATCCGGCTGAAATTACATCAATGTTTGAAGGAGCTGAATCTATGATTGTTGCAACTGACATACGTTCATTTGTTGCCGGGTCTTTGCCAAGCTGTCCTGAACTGTTGTCGCCCCAACCGTATACTGTTGATTTGCTTGTCTTATCGGCTAATGTTTCTGTCTTAACTGCGTATGAAGAATATTGACCTGCCGCAATATCCGATACATCTACTAAGTATTCGTTTTCACTTATCTTAACTTGTACCGCATTGCTTTCCGCATTTTCACTGTTACCGATTTGACCGTATGTATTATCGCCATATGTCCAAACTCTGCTGTCTTCATCAAGAATAAGCAAATGATCTCTACCTGCCACTATCTTAACAGCCGATACATCACTGTTATTCTTCTTTATTGAAACCTTCTGCGGACTTCCTGATTCATCAATCCTCCATACCATACCGCCAGTTGTACGAGCGTACATTCCGCTGATTTGTGCAACGCCTGTAAGGTTTGGAATTTGAGCAATCTTTCTTGAGTTGTATACGAACATCTCACCGAATCCATATACAAATCCGTCATTTGTAAGAACAAGAACACTGTTATCTGTTACTGATACACTCTTGACATTTGTCATAACTTTTCCGTTAGGACCTGTTATGGCAACAGGAGTTACTAACTTAGCCGCTGTTGTTCCGCCGCCAAGCTGACCGAATGTATTATCGCCCCATGCGTAAAGCTTGCTTTCTTCACTGCCGTCTGCATTCTTCTTATATGTTACCGCATAAGCTGAATTCTTACCGGCTGCAATGTACATTACGTCTTCGGCAATAGATACCATACCGATTGTATCTGCTGTACTTCTGCCAAGTTGATCTGATGAGTTGTCACCCCATGTCCATACACTGCCGTTCGCTTTTAGAACAACTGTGAATCCTTCACCGGCTGCAACCATCGGTGTATACTTATCATCTTCACTGCCACCTGAAACTGTTACAACAACGTAAGCCGAAACTCCGCCACTTGTAACCTTTAGGTTAGCCTTACCGGCTTTAACACCTGTCATTGTTTGAGGTGCTGATTCTGATACTGTAAGTATATCCTTATTCAATGATGTATGTTACATTTGTTGAGCCCGTACCTGTTAGACCTAACAAGTTAAATGCGTCTGTTGCACTGATTGTTAGCAATGGATTGATTTCAACTGTATCACCCTTTCTGATAGTAAGTTCAGAAGGAGTTACATTAATTTCACCCTTACCTACAAGTACCGGTACTGATGAATTATCAACATCAAGGTTACCAAGTTGTCCATTATTGTTTAGACCGTATGTCCACATATATCCTGTTGACTGAAGTGTTGATGTAGCACCGTATCCGGCATCTATTGCAATTATTGAGAAATCGTCTGCATCATCTGTATAAACAGTCTTAACAGGTAGTGATACTTTACCGCCGACATCTGTTCTGCCGATCTGACCAAACTCATTGCTACCCCATGTATAAACAACGCCCTTATTATCGCTTGCATCGTTCTTTTCGATTGCAAGTGCAACGCTATGTTTATCACCGGCTGATACGCTTATAACATTTTCAAGTAGTTGAGTCTTATCACTGTCAAGGTAAACAAATTCAGGATTATTCATATTACCGTTGTCAGATTGACCGTTACCAAGTTGTCCGTATGAACCGGCACCCCATGCAAATTACATAACCTTCTGCATTAAGTGCAAGTGTATGATCATCAGCTGACTTAGATGAAATATCAACAATGTTATTTACAGAATTGTTTTCACCCTTGAATATCTTAAATTCAGGACTTGTAGGGTCTGTAGGTAGTTCCCAAACAGTACCGCTTGTCTTTAATACATATCCGCCGCTTATCTTACTTACCTTTTAACAATACTCATTTGTGTCGGTTTTGCACCATAGCCGTCACCGGTATATTCTCCGGTGTCAATATCTATTGCCGCATTACCGAATGCAAATGTATTTCTGTTAATTCCCAAAGGTACTGTAACTCTTGAACCATCATTCTTCTTAGCTATTGTAATATTTGATGTTCCTTCTGTTACGATAAAGCTACTGTATTCACCGGCAAATATATCTGCGATTTCGATATTCTTTAGATAATTTATGCCGTCAAATACACCTGCCTTAACAGGCTTTGTCGAATATGTTGTTGTCTTGTCTACACCAAGTTGTCCGTATGTATTGTCACCCCATGTCCATATGTTTCCGTCTGAATCAAGTGCGACTACATGAGCTTTTCCTACTGCAATCTTTGTTATATACGCATTTGATGCAAGACCGCTGAATGTTACTTGTGTAGGAATGATATTTCTATCAAAGTACGTCCGCCTTGTCAAGCTGACCTTCTGTATTCTTACCCCATGTCCATACTGTACCGTCAGCTTTCAATGCAACTGTGAATTCATCGCCGCTACCCATATGAGGTGCAGTTCTGTAGTCATCAGCGTGACCAAGCACAGTAACATTAGCTACTGCCGACTTATTATTTTCCGGATTATCTTCGTCAATGTATCTAACTATAATCTTTGTTTCACCGTAATGAGCCGGTGTAATCTTTGTATAGCTGATGTCATAATCAGAAGATCTCCGTCAACCTTTTGAGCAGATGCTATATTATCATTGAATGACTCGAATACAAGTTTCTTTGTCTTTTCAAAGTCAATCTGTCTGCCCAAACTGAATGAACGCATATATGCCGCAGGAACTGTAATTGTATTTACAAAGTCGCCGTTTGCATCTTGTTCATCATCAAGAACTATATCGTAATTTCCAAGAGCGATGTATTCTTCATCAACAATGCCAGGGTATTCACTTGCATCTCTTGTGAAATTACCAAGCTGACCGCTGTCGTTCTGACCCCATGTATAAACCAATCCGTCATCAAGGAATGCGGCTGAGTGCATACCGCCAGAACCGACACCGATTATTGCTCTGTTTGCAGGAGTTGTTCCGTCTTCTTCATAATACAAGTTTGGAACAAGATATGCTGCATTTAGATTAGTTATACCGCCGACTCAAGTTCACCGTATTCATTGCTACCCCATGCAAAAGCATTATGCTTTCTGTCAATAGCCATGATATGAGTCTTACTCTGACCGTCTTCTGTTTCATAATAGCCGATTGATACATTAGCTATATTATGTAGGTAAATACTTGGTTCACCTGTGTCTTCATCAGCTACGTTAAACTGACTGTCATCAGGATTCATTGTAACTTCTACCGGTACATTTGAATAATATGTCGACGTTTGACCCAAGATAACACCAGGATTAATGCTTGATCTGCATATGGCATAAAGCTTCCTGTACCAAGTTGTGAAGATGATGCGTCACCCCATGTATAAACTCTTCTGTTTCTGTCATATACATATTCCGGAGTTCCGTCAGGATTTGTGTTACCTGTGTAATGGTACTTCGTTGAAATTGCAACGAAGAGTAACCTTTACCTACGATTCTTGTAACATTGTTTAATTCTTCCTGATTTTCAGATGCTTCATCTTCTTTCTGATTGTCGTTACTTTTCAAGCTGAGTATTGTATTCAACACTCTTACTTATACCTGTACCAAGTTCACCGTGGCTGTTTCCGCCGACTGTAAACTCGTACCGTTTGCAATAAGGACAGCTGTTGCTTCTTTACTTGCCGCTGACATTACAACACCGCTTAGATTACTTTCACCGACCCTTCATCTTTCAGGAACAAAATTTGGATCGTTATCTTCAGTCACTGTCTTTCTGCCAAGTTGACCCTTATTATTTCTACCCCATGTATAAACTTCACCTGTTGCCGTTACGGCTACAGTATGATATGCACCGGCAGAAACGTCTATAATCTGTGATGCAAAGTTTTCATCAAGTTCTACTGATAGGTCTGTTTGTATTCTTTATAAGTATAGGGTTAACACCTAACTGACCGTATGTATTGTCACCCCAAGCATATACTTTACCGCTTTGACCGATAATTATAGCATTGGTTTCACCAACCGCAACGCTTAGAATATTTTCCATAGGTGTTGTAATTTCTGTGCCGCATCGTTAACACTTGCGTAATATGAATCGATCTCACCGGAATTGTAAGCATACTTTGCTTACTTCCTGTACCTGTCATGCCGTTTTCATTATTACCCCATGCCCACAATGTACCATCTTTCTTAAGGGCAACTGTGAAGTCTTTACCAAGCTGAATCTGTGCATACGTTATATCTTCAGTTACGATAATACGGCTGAATACAGTTTGTTGAGTAATTGTATTAGTTGCAACTACTCTTGTTTCACCTTCTGTAACGCCTGTTATGTTTGCAGTCTTAGGCTGCTGACTGTCAACAGTAACCTTTGCAATCGAGTCATCCAATACCTTCCATTCAAATGTACCTACACTTGAAGATCTGTATAAACTGAGAACATATCTGCGCCTGTAATCGTAATTGTTGTTTTACCGTCAACTGCCAACGTTGCTGTAGGAGGCATAATAGACATCTTGGTACCTGCAACCACCGGAACAACAGAAGTTTCTGACTCTTATCGCCAAGTTGGAATCTATTGTTATAACCCCATGTATATACAACACCGTCACGAGAGATTGACGCAATGTGTTCACCGTTTATGATTGATGAAACTTGAACGATTGTATCAAGTCTATCACTTGATGTATCATCCTTATAAACAAGTCTTGCCTTATATTGATTAGCATTCTTAGTCTTATTTGGCAGTACACCTGTTTCAATTCCACCGTATACATTTGTACCCCACATATAAACGTTACTGCTATTTGTAACAGCACCACTGAAGTGGTCACCGGCGAATACGCTGTATACGCCACTCATAGGCTCAGCTACATCTCTTGTTAGCAAGTTGCCTGATTCGTCAACATATGTTTCAGACTTCCAAGCCTGAACTCTTGCAATGCTCTTATCAGTTGGGAATACAACTGTTTCTTAACTTCGTTACCAAGAGCATCTTCTGTTACAGTCATTCCGTTTTCATCAGAGAATGTACCGTTTGTATATGCTACACCGTTTCCAAGAACACCGTTCTTATTATTACCATAAGCATATACTTCGTTTGCAAAGTCTGATGTATCGTTGCCTTCTGCATCAGCAGATTTCTATTGATACAAGTTCAATATTGCATGTTCAGGGCCTAATGCTCCATTCACAACGCCTGTAAGTGCTTTCACATCTGTATCAAGTACAGGAAGAGGTATTGTTCTGTTGTATCCGTTATTTGCACTGCCTGTACTCCAAACTTCGCCGTTTCCAAGAACACCTGTTCTGTTTCGTTGCTACCTGTAATATAAACTGTACCGTCACGATTTATAATCGCAATATTCTTTTCACCGATTACTACATCAACAGCATCGTCAATACCATACATTCTATACGGTATATTCTTATTTGAGCTTGCTTTAAAGACTTTCTGTTATAGCATCATGTCCGATACCAAGTTGACCGTATCTGTTGCTACCCCATACATATACAGTGCCTTCTTCTGTGATTGCCGCCGCTGTTGAACCGGATGCAAAGACTTTAACTACCTTACCTGTATTTTCACCGCCAAGATATGTACTTCCCATTGCTCCGTTTGAAGGAGTCGGTGCAACAATCATATACCTTTCTCGGTGAATATACGCTTGTTCCCGATGATAGCTTTCTACCAAGCTGTCCTACACGGCGCATTTCTACCCCATGACCATACGTTTCCGTCTTTGTCAACTGCAAGTGAGAAGTTATCACCTGCCGCAACAGAAACTATGTTTTCATAGGTTACCGTTTACAAGAACTTCTGTAGGTTCGTTAATTGTCTTTTTAGTTGTATTAAATCCTGCTTGTCCTCTTGAGTTATCGCCCCATGTATATACATGACCGTTACTTGCAAGAGCAAGAGTAAATTGATTTCCTGTCACAACCATTGGTTAGAACTGATGTTGTTACATCAGTAACATTAGGAGAATACATTTACATCGAACAATGAGTATTTTCCTGAATTTTCTTCGTATACAACCATTCTTGCAGAACCGACTGACTTATAAGTAATGTTACCGTCATTATCTCAACGTCAGGTTTGTTGATGTTGCTTTGAAGTTTTATTTGTAACACGCGCTTGTCGAATACATTAAACTGATTCATTGTAAGATATACTCGACCAGGAGCCGCTCCGGCATTTTACCAAATGCAGCATTATTGCTGTCCACGCCGTCTACTGATAATTCCCGATATGCTTCAACAGGATATAATTCATTATCAAGATTGCATCACTAATTGTCCACGTTCATTTATTACTGTTCTGATTGAACCGTCCTGCATAATGAATGCTGACATACCGCCGTTACTGCTTACTGCAGCCGCCAATACCGCCGGTAAAGTCTGTGCCGTCTGTAATCTTAGCCGCAACAATTTCATTTACACTATTATTGTTTCCGACTGCAAGTTTACCGTTTGTATTGTCACCGATTACATTTACTGTACCTGTACCCTTCTGTACCATCATTGATGCGTTGCCGCTTGTTATATCAATGGTTTGGCTCCTATCAGTATTCTTTACAGGGTGCTTATAGGTAGAGTATTTGTAGTGATACCTGTCTGATAATTGTCATTATTACCCCATACATAATATTCGTATGAGTTATTTGTTGTATTTTCTGTAAGGGCAGCTGCGTTACCGTTACCGGCTGCAACTAGAAGCACACGGATATTTTCAAGTCCGCCACCGCTTACTATTGCCTGTCCTGTAACGCTGTCTATCACACCTTCGCCCATTTCTGAGTTTTCGTTACTACCCCATGCAAGAACTTTACCAAGTTCCTGAACACCATAGCTTGTTGTAAATTCATCTCCTTTACCTGCAGCTATTGATGTCATTCTTGATGGGAACATAAACAGGTGTTGAAACGATTTCGTTATCAGAATTTTCTACTTGCTTAAACTTATTTGAACCCCATGCAAATGCGTCACCGTTTGATGATAATGCCATTGCATAACTGTTGCCTACGCTTCCGCCGGCACTTATGTCTTGCATTACTACATTATAATCAGTGAAGTATGCAACCATTTGAGGTGATGGAACAAGTGTTTCCTTGTTTGATACCTCTGATGGATTCTTTTCGTCTATAAAGTCAGAAGTATCTGTACCGTTACCAATCTGACCGTTATTGTTTCTGCCCCATGTATACAAGTTACCGTCAACGTCTATAGCCATTGCGAAGTCAGGACCTGCGGCAATCTTTGTGAACTTAACAGGAACTTCTCTTGATGTAACAACGTCTTCGCCGTCTGCACCTGTTGTTATTTCAGTTACAGTCTTTGTTACATTAAGTTTCTGTGGTTTCATATCGATACTGCCGACACGACCTAATCAAGACCAAGTTGACCATAAGTTATCGCCCCACGCGTACAAATCACCGTTTGCACGAAGTGCAAGGATAAAGTTATCCGGCTGAAATCTGCGGATAAGCAATATATTCTTCATCTGCATTTTCTGCCTTAACTTCTGTATCGTCAGGAAGAGATATAATATGTACATACATTCTCTTTTCGGCATTATCATCGCCTCTTGCAGAGATTTCTACATATGTCTTTCCTGTGCTCTGCACTTACCTGACCATATCCATCTACTGATGCTATGTCACTGTCAAGGACTCTGTATGTTGTGCTGACATTTACAGGCTGTTCATCTTCATATAGATTAAAGCCTTGATGTGCTGTCATACCTATACGTTTTGATTCTTGATTCTTCTTAACAAGTATTTCGTTTGAATCAAGAGTTATAATCAAGTCAGAGCCAACCATTGATTGTTGTAAAGTCTGATGTTACATCTTGATTTGCAATCTGACCCTTGTCATTCTTACCGAATGCCCATACATAACCGTCACTGTCAGCATAAAGCTGAATGTACGCCGCCAACAGATGATGTCATACTAAGTACATTTGATGCAATTTGTCCGTCTGTTCTTACAACATTGGATTTACCCGATAGAGTATAAACGTCACTTGACAATCCGCCTACACCAAGCTGACCGCTTGAAGCAAGTCCGCCCATAATAGGTGTTCCGTTTGAATCCACGATATACAAGCTTTCGCAACCGCCGATAAGCACTGCATTTGAAATTTCTGCAAGCTTTGTCGGTTTAGTAACGTCAAGTTTCATTTCGCCGAATTCACCGTTCTTATTTGCACCCATACCCAAACACTACCTGTTACATCTGTATCAACAGTTATGTCTTGTGCAAGAGCATATGTAATTGCCATTACACAGCTGCCGGCTGCAATCGCCATTACACGATTTTCCATTTCAGCAGTTCCGGCTCTGAAGTCAACGTTATCTGTGTTTTCACCTGTACCGTACTCATATCTTGTACCTTACCTTGTGAATATACAGAACCGTCAAATTTAAGCATATGAGATGTTGCACTGTTTCCGATTGCAACTTGTGCAACTGAATCAGTTACTCTTATCGGTGCTTGATAGTTATTGACACCGCTTTCCATACTTATTTGATTATAAGCATTATTACCACTGCCGTATACAACGCCGCCGTCCTCTACAAACAATGCAAACATTGCGTCATTTGTAAGTCCGCCGATTGCTATATCGACAATGTTTGATATATAGCCGGCTTGTGACAATGCGTCATCACCATAAGACGGTTGTTCACCAATCTTAACACGTTCAGGTGTACTTACCTTAACTGATGTACTGTCTATACCAAGCTGACCGCTATCGTTTCTGCCCCATGCCCATACATGACCTGTTGTATCTATAGCAAGAGCACTGTCGCCTGCGGCTGCAATCTTAACTATTCTTACGTTATCGCCGTTTTCATCTTTTATGCTTACCTGTTGAGGGTAAATTGCTGTACCGAAGATTTGTTACCAAGCTGACCATACTCGTTACCGCCCCATGCCCAAACAGTTCCGTTTGGTTTTAGTGCGTACGTTGTATTTGTACCAGATACAACCTGTGGATAAGCAACGCTATCCACATAGCTGTCGTATCCGATCCGCCGTTCTTGAATCTTTCGGACGAACTTCTACCTTTAAATGTACCAACTGTCAATGAATCATCGGCAAGTGATACGATTACATATGTTGTTCCTTCCTTCTTACCTGTAAACCTTACCTGTTGAAGAATCTACTTCAAATGTCACTGCTACCGTCCCATGTCTGCCACTTCAATTCAACTTCTTCTGTTGGAAATACCTTCTGCACCGCTCAACAAGTTGAAGAATGTTACAGGACGTTTTTGGTTCTTCGTCATCAACTCTTAGTGAATATGTATATTTATCAAACAAGAAGTATGCAGTTCCGACACGAGCCGGTTCATATCTGTCAACCGTTGTTCCGTCACCGATTATTCCGTTTTCATTAATACCATATGCCCATACAGCACCGTTATCTGTTGTAATTACAGATATATCACTGTTTGTTCTGCCGTTTGATACAAAATTACATTTTAACGTATCCGCTAACGTCTGTCTTTCCTGCAAGAACTCTGCCTACCGGAAGAATTTCGTTATCATGTTCTGTGCCACGTCAAGCATAGCTCCATACATACCTGCTGACCACAAGTTTCACTGCTGTAAGAACCATCATCGTTATGACCACCGTTTGCATAGATTACCTGAACATACTCAGATATATCACCGCTAAGTGGGAATGCACCTCTTTGAGCCCATTCAAAGTTGTATGCTCTTACCGGTGTCTTTCTATCAAATACTCAGGACTGTCGCTGCCATATCCAGTTGACCTTGTCTTAGGTCACCCACATAGCTACACCGCCGTCCATAAGTATAGCCATAATATTATTTGTACCGCCAAATGCAGCTATTGCTTTTTCAGGAAGTGATGCACGGCTTGGTGATGTCGAAATATTTTCGCCTATACCGTAAATGCCGTTTGAATTATCACCCCATGTAATAATCTGACCGTCAGCCTTTAAGACGTGCATTGTATCTCCGAGTTTATCAGGGGATAAGCTTTCTTGCTTAAGAATTGTATTTCTGGTTGTGATATTTCTCGGAAGAGTCATCTTCGCATTATATGTATCCTGCGGTGAAACAACTCCCTTATAGTTATAACCCCAACCAAAGATATTGCCGTCTGCATCGATTGCATATGAATACTGCTTTGTACCCTCTTTTGAATCAGAGCCTGTACCTGCAGCCGCAATATCAATAATTCTGAGCCGTAAATCGATTCAGTAACTGTACCTTCGGCACTGTCACCAAGATAATAAGATCTTGTCGTTCCATAAACTCTTACTACTTCTACTGTACATTGAATTCAGTTTGTGAACCGTTGCCAAGAGCACCCTTAACACCTGTACCCCATGCATATACGCGATCATAAGAGCCAAGCTGTGATTTCCGCCTGTTGCTATCTTGATTACATTTGTCAATGCACTCGGACTTGCTGTAGCATTTTCGTTTCAGTACCTGTACAGGAATTGTAGTATATGAAGACTTGCTACCGTTACCTGATTGACCGTATGAGTTATTACCCCACGACCAAACTGTTCCGTCTGAACGAAGTGCAATAGTGTGGTTTTCACCTACTGCAATCATCGGCATAACGTTACTTCTGTCATTACCTGCCGGAATAACATTAAGTTTAATTGTACCTGTATTGCCTCTTGAATCCTTTGCAACAAGATATGTTACGCCAGTCTTTTGCTTAATATACAATTTACCTGTTGTGTTATTTCCGCCGTTTGGATTAGCCTCAAACTCTGCCGCTTCAGTATTTAGTGACTCGAATGTCAATCCTTTCGGTTTATAAGCAGACTCACCGAATAGTGTAAAGCCTATAACGCCTACTACATTGTCAAGATCAATCTGGATTACATCGTTTTGTCTTACTGCTGTTTCAAGAGTACCATTATCACGCATAATAGTATCATAGAACATGAATTGGTATGTCTGATATATCATTTCGTGTCAATGTTGCCTCTGCAAAATCAATATAAGCTCCGCCGCCGTCTATAGTACAGCCGCCGGATATTCACGATTATCCTGTGTACCGTCACCAATCTGACCTCTTGTGTTATCACCCCAAGCATAGATTTTACCTATACTATCGAAGATAACGCCATTCGCACCGCGCGCCGCAGATTTTGCACCGTTGAACGGTTCATAATGGTGATCCGGATCACTGTCACCTGCGTGCAATAATACAACTGCATTATCTTTTACGTCAGGATAATATGCGTTTCCGTCTGCATCATTTCTGTATCTATACCAAGTTGACCACCGTTCTTGTCGTCAATTTGGTTATTACTACGAACTCTTGAATGTCCGTTTATATAAGTTACGAATGCACTTTCACCGGCTGTTACACCGTTCGGGTCCAATCTTCACCTTCAACAGTTTCATTATATACATCTGAAAGAGTTGGATTTTCAACAACAGTTTCATATGTATTATCGTCTTTAGATACATACCAAGTTGGTTATGGTTATTACCTTATGCCCATACATGGCTTGTTTCTTGACAATGCAAGTACACTGTTTGTTGACGCAGACATTGTAACTGCTTTTTCAGCTATATCTGCATATGCTATACCGTTACCGTAGTAATCGCCGTCACCAAACTTATACGATGTATTTCGCCCCATGCGATTATGTCACCGTTTCTTGTAAGTGCATAACTTGTATTATTGTCAGCATATACTGCCGCAATTTCCAAAGAACTCTTAATATGTAGTTTTGCGGTGTCAAAGCTGTTTCTGTTAATTCAGGAATTACCTGATGGTTGCTTCCGTCACCGAATGCATATATATCGCCTGTGTTTGTAAGCAATAATGTATGATTCAAGCCAACTGCAATGTCTACTACGTTATCAATTCCTTCTACCTTACAGGAGAAATCGAGTTATCCTTTACTGTTTCCAAGTTGACCGTTATCATTTCTACCCCAAGCATATACTTCACCGTTTATTGTAACGGCTACCATAAATCCGTCACCTACAACGACCTTCTTAACGTTACCATTTATTGCAACTGTCGGTGTTGTTGAATATGGTGTTGCGTCGCTTGTAAGTCCTATACCAAGTTGACCGTATGTATTGTCACCCCATGTATATAGTACACCGCCGTCTGTAACGGCTGCCATTGTCTTACCGCCTACAGCTACATATGGGTAAACTTTACTGTCATCTCTTATAACTGTTTCGCCTTGTTCAAACTGAACATCCATTGGCATAACGTTAATCTTGATAATTCCTGTTGCGCCTGTTTCATTACCCTTTACAACAATATATGTTGTTCCAAGAGCTATTGCGCTTGTTTGATCTGCCGGTGTAACTACACCATCATTTGAAACAATTGCTACACTTTCGTCAAGTGACTTGAATGTATAACCGTTATCTCTAACCTTAAACGAACCTGTTATCAAGTTAAAGCTTGGATCTCTTTCAACGAATATTTCATTCATATCTATTGAAAGGATTTCACTTCTAAGAATATTTACCTCGTAAGGCATTGGATCATCGTCTGTGTACTGCTTTGTAATATCAGTATAATCACCGTTTGCGTCACGTCTGATTATTGCTCCGCTATTCATCATAACAGTATCAGCACTTCTGCCTATACCAACAAGGACAGGAATATCCTTATCAACAGCTGTACCGTCGCCAAGTTGACCGTTTGCATTATTACCGATAGAGTAAACGTCACCGTTACTTCTTAGTATTGCAGATGTGTTATCACCCGACGCAATCATAATTGTATCTGTAATAACACTGTTATTATCAAGGTCATCAAGCAACTCTACTGCCATCTTATTTGTTTGAATACCACTTGCTGAAGTGATTGTATTCAAATTTTTACCCCATTTAACAACGTTCTTTTCTGAACGTGTCAATGCGTTCATATGTTCTTTTCCGACAGAGTTGTCTGATGTCTGTTAGAAGTACACCGATATGATTTTCCTTGTCGTACTCATACATAACCTGAGCCGGAACAGCTACTGCATCAGCTGTACTGTTATTACCTACCTGGCTGTAACTGTTATCGCCCCATGCCCATGGAGTACCGTCTGTCTTAATTGCCGCAGAATTATTATATCCTGCATAAATCTTTCAACATCTTGAATATCAACTGCTACCGGAATAGTTCTTGTTGTTGCGCTTGTCTTAGTTCCGTCAGCCTCAAGAACATCTTCGTCAATTTCCTTCACCCAATTGACCTCTGCTGTTATCGCCCCATGCCCATACACTGCCATTCTTCAAGAGCAAGCATATGGTGTGCACCTGCCGCGATAGATACGATATTTTCAAGATACATTGTTGTACTCTTGCTCTTACCTGCAAGAACTCTTTGAGGATATTTCTGAATATCATCTGTCTTACTTATTCAAGCAAGCCCGATGCATTATTACCGAACATCCATACGACCCTTGTTATCAAGAGCTGCTGTAAAGTCGTCGCCGGCTGTTATATCAACAATGTCTGTCAAATATGTGCATCTTCTGTTTCAGAAGTTGATGCGCCTGTTACTACTGCAACCGGAATTAGGCTATCTGATGTATTGCCTGTACCAAGCTGACCGTCTGCACCATGACCCCATGTGTAAACCTTACCGTCTAATGTAAGTGCTACACTGTGGTACTTACCTTGTGCAACCTTAACTATTCCGTCAAGGTATCCGTCACTTATAGGGTTACGAACTTGAACCGGCATTGAAGAAGGAGTTACTGAGTTATTACCAAGTTGTCCGTATGTATTATCTCCCCATGTCCAAACTGTTCCGTCTGACATCAATGCTATTGAATTAAAGCTGTTCGACGCAACCATCGGTGCGGCTAATATCTTTACCGAATTCCTCATCGTCACGCTTTGTCGCTCTGAATTCCAATTCAAATGTTTGTGCGATATTTCTTGTTCTGTCTTGAACAATAAGTGTTGTAACGGCATACTTGCTGTCAATAGCTTTTGTGTAGGTGTAACAATCCAGTTATCGTCTACACTGAACAAGCTTGTATCAGCAGGTATCATATAGATGTCTTCTACCTTAAACTCATCATTACCTGTTTCAGAATCAGTATTTAGATAGAATCTCATTTCATCATATACTGCATTCTTATCAAGAACAAATTGCTGAATGTTGCCTGACGCATCATTTGTCAATGTAATTGTTCTCGGTACATAGTTTTCAGTATCATAATCTACACTTTCAAAGCTTTGTAGGCTAATATCATCGCCGGCAGAATATCGCCGTTCTTCATTTCAACAATATCGCTTTCTTCAAGCATGCTGAACATTGCAAATTCTGCTGATGTTACGATTGAACCTGCCTGTGTATTAGTAACAATACCTGCTTTTCTTATTGTTAACTTAGAGTTTGCAGACTGCAACCGGAACAAGTTGTTCATCGAACGTACTGTTACCGATTTGTCCTGAGTCGTTTTACCCCAATACATATTTCCGCTTGTTGTTTGAACAACTGTATATCCGTCACCTGCTGGAACTGCCTTTGCATTGTTAATATCACTCTGCATTACAGGATATAGTCTTTCAAAGTGAGTTGCGTCACCTATCTGACCATTATCATTTATTACCCCAGCTATAAACCGTCTTTGCTTATTGCTACAGCTGCTGTCTTCGGTGATGCGGCTATTGCATAAATACCTTCAAGAGCCGTCACCTGTTACTCCGGCTACGGCTACAGCTGATTTCTGTATACCGCCCTTTTGTACCGTTGCCCATTACTCCGTATGTATTATCACCCCATGCGTAAACTATTCCGTCTGCCGTTAATGCAAGTGAATATTTATCGGCTCTGCAACTGCATTTGTAATGCTTTCACCGTTTGATTTCTTAACAGCTTGTAATACTGCGCTTGATGAACCACTTGTGTTCTGATAAGCTGACCGTATGTATTATCACCCCAAGCATAAACTGTACCTTGGTAGCAGTTTCTGCCTCAGATGCAGGAATAACTATACCAACTGAAATTGATTCTTACCAGATGCTACTTCAAGTTCAAGTCACCCTTATCTCTTGTTACAAGGTGAGCCTCCTTAGCATAATTTCAGTTGTTGACGGTGAAGTCATAGGCTTACCGTTATTTAGTATACTCTGCTGATAACCAAGCTGATTATGATCGTTCTTACCCCATGTATACGCTCTCTTTGTCAAAGCGTCAATGATAATTGTATGGCTCGCTCAATTCAACTGCCGAAACAAAATTGTTTCATCGGCGTTGGTGTAGCCGGATTATCCTTTAGGGCTTCGACAAGTGTCGGATATACAACTATCTTTCCGTCAACACCAAGTTGTCCGTTATCATTATTACCCCATACATAAAGTGTCTGATGTCGATCTGGCTGAGACTGTTTGCACCTGCTGCAACATATTTTATGTTTGTAAGCAACTTTGTATTGCTTTCATTTTGACCTATACGAACTTGACGAGGAACAAACTTATCTACATTTGATGTTCCGTATGTACCGTCACCAAAGTTGTCCGTATGTATTGTCACCCCATGCCCAAACTGTTCCGTCTGCACGAAGGTATGATGTATGTCCGTATCCCGATACAATCATCGGAACTGTAATCTCTGTATCTGCGCTGAGCAACTCTTACAGTGAATGAGTACGAACTTCCAAGAATCTTATCTGTTACTGTTATTACAGAACTATCAATTCTGCCCATACCTGTAACAACACCGTTTGAGTCAACTGTAACTGCTGACGGATTACTTGATGTAAATGTCAATCTGTCAGTAGTCATTTCATAACCTACTCTGTCATATACAGAAGATTCAATATTTGCACTACCCCAAACTGAGTCGCCTGCAATTTGAAGAATTTGATTGCTTGTAAGTTCAAGTGATGTCGGTAATGGATTAGACATTGTATATGCTAAACTAACATCGTTTTTCTTTAACCTGAGCATAAACAACATTCAAGTTCAATGCTTTCATTTCATCATATGAAACAGGTTCGTCTGATGAAATTTCTTTACCGTGAACTGAGCCTTCGCCCCATGCGTATGTTGTACCGTTTGCGTCTAAACTGTAAATACATTTCCTACTGACGCAAGTCTTACAATATTCTGTAGCTTTGATCTGTATCGCCGGCACTTTCACCTTCTGCTTTAAGTTCAGCAGATAAGTTACCGTTACCCCAAGCATATACGCTGACCATCCTCAGTCAAAGCCGCACCGCCTTTGCCTGTTGCGGCAATCTGTACAACTTTTCTGTTATAGGAAGTAATGTCGGTGTAAGTTCACGTTGTATCTTTATACCTATACCAAGCTGTCCGTTATCGTTATTACCCCAAGCATATACATCGCCATCGGCGAGAGTGCAATTACATGACTTTCACCGACTGCAATTTGTTAATAACTTTTCCTCGAATTGCTGTTGCTACCGGTGTTCTATTATATGACTTAGCATATCCGTAACCATTTTGACCTGATGTATTAACACCCACATGAATATACTGCGCCGTCTGAAGTAAGAACTACAACAAACGAATTACCTGCTGCCTGAACAACCTTGTTTGTATCAAGGTTATTGCCCTTAACTTGTGCAGGTTCGGTTGTATCACCCGTTCTACCAAGCTGACCAAGTTTATTGTCACTTCCCCATGTATAAATGGTTCCGTCATTCTTGACCATAATTCTTGTACCGTCATCATTATAGGTGACGCAAATACGCCTGTTTTCGAGGTTTTCCGTTATCTCTTACTGCAACCTTAATATATGATACAAGATTTTCTGTTGTTTCAACAACTTTGATTACAGTTGTTCCGTAACGTCTTTCCTTTGTTGCATCGCTTAATGTAACAACACCTGTTGTTTTCATTTACAGACATAATAGAAGGATCTAATGAATAGAATCTTATATTTGCACTGTCTGCGATACTGATTTGTGAATCATTTGATGCGAACAAGTTAAAGTCATTATCGGCTGCCGCCATTGTTATTGAATTATTGCTTATTGTAAGTGTATCGTCCGGTGTGATTGTTACGTTATAAGGAAGTGGGTTATTGCTATCATATGTAACATTTGTACTTCCTGTAACGTACGCATTTGTTATTGTCAAACCGTTCTTATCACTTAGCTTAACTGTATTAGCAAGATTTACGTCTGCTCTTGTGCCTATACCAAGTTGTCCGTTGTCATTTTGACCCCAACCGTATACGATACCGTTTGAGGCAACTGCAAATGATGTATTATAGCCTGCACCTACACCCACATATTTATCATATATTGGTTAGTCTGTGAACTTGCACCTGAGTAAACCTTATTAGGTGTCTTATATTCATTTGCATTTGTGCTTAAACCAAGCTGACCTAATGTATTGTTACCCCAAGCATATACATTGCCTTTTTCTGTGATAGCAACGATATGACTGTAACCCAATGCCATAGCTTGAATATTTTCTTCAATATTCAATGCGGTATCAGGTACTGACAATACATTTGTATCAGAGTTATTACCTAATTGATAATTTCCGTTTGCACCCCATAGATAAGCTTTACCGTCTGAAATTATAGCTGAGTAATCACCTCGAGCAATAATCTGATCGACTGTAGCTATTGAAGTCGGAATATTTATCTCTTTCGGTACACCGTCGGTTGACGCACTGAATGTATCTGTGCCCTTACCAAGCTGACCAGAGTCATTTGCACCCCATGTATAAACCTTACCTACAGCATAAACCATTGCATGATTTGCTCCGGCTGTAATCATTGTTGCACCTGTGATGCTTTCTATCTTGCTCGGTGAATAGAAGTCGCTGTGAGCCATTGTATTTCCAAGACCCATCTGGCTGTAATCATTATTACCCCAAACATAAACGTCACCTGCACTTGTTAGTGCCATTGCGAGTTATCGCCTGCTGAAATTCTGATTATGTATTCACCTACTGCCAAATCGAATGATACCTTTTGTGGAGTTGACTTATCATCAACAGAACCGATACCAAGTTGACCTGACTCGTTTGCACCCCATGTATATACATTACCGTCATCAGTAAGTGCCATTGCAAATTCTTTACCGGCTGCAACTGATGAGATATTTGAAAGTGCGATTTGCTGCGGATTAATAACTTGTGCGTTATTACCACCCTTGCCATTACCAAGTTGTCCATGAGTATTATTACCCCATGTCCATACACTGCCGTCTGCTTTCAATGCTATCGTAAAGTCACTGCCACCTACTATTGTCGCAGACTTATTTGCTGAATATTCAGGCTTAATAACTATATTGAATGACTTTGTATATTGAGTTGGGTTATGTTTAACTGTAACCTTTGCAATACCGTAGCTTGTAGCAGTCTTAGGTGAAATAACACCTGTAGCATTGTCGATTGTTAACAAATCACTGTCTGTCGAGATTGTTATATCGCTCGGACTTACAGTTGATCCACCTGAACCTCCTGTGCTCATTGATGTATAAACATTAAATCTGCTTATTGATGTTATAACCTTTATTGTATTCAAATCTACCGCAACATTCTGAGTTGGGAATATTGAAATACTTTCCGGAACTGTTGTGTATGTTTCACCTACAGGTGTACCTGTTACATTAATCTTTGTTATAACAAGTCCTTTGAACCTTCTGAACTGCTTCCTATACATTGAGGAACAGATGCACTCGTTTCACCGTCTGCAAGAGCCATTACCAAGTTGACCTTGATCATTATGACCCCATGTATAGATTTCACCCATATTTGTGAACAATACAGAATGTTCGTTTCCGGCTGATATACCGTTTGCACCGCTAAAGTCACTGCCATCTTCGTTTACAACTTTGACAGCCGTTGACTGTGCTTTTGTACCGTCGCCAAGTTCACCGTACATATTATCGCCCCATGCGTAAATTGAACCGTCTGCAGCGATTGCCAATGAGTGAGTAATTCCGGCGTCTATATCTACAATTCCTTCAAGATCGAAAGTTTCGTAGTTAAGAGCTGTTACAACCTTACCAGGCATAGCTCTTGTTTCACCACTACCGTCACCAAGGCGTCCATAGTAGTTATAACCCCATGTCCATACGTTTCCGTTTTGTGAAAGTGCGGCTGTATGTTCATCGCCTGCCGAAATCTTAGCTACGTTATACTTAAATTCTGAATCTGCATCTCCAAGAACTTCTCTCGGAACATCATAACGATCTGCCGGATTTGTATCGTTCATACCAAGCTGACTGTTTACATTTCTACCCCATGTATATACAACACCGCTTGTTGTAAGAGCAGAAGTATGGTTACCGCCCGCTGAAATACCAACGATTGATTCAAGATGTTTTGTTTCGCCGAAGTCTGTTACGATAACAGGTACATTATAATGTTCAGAGGCATTTGTTCCGTATACAGAACTTGCCTTTTGCTGATGTCCGATTTGACCTGATTCGTTGCTGCCCCATGCGTAAACTGTACCATCTGCCATAAGTGCAACTGAATGATTTTCACCGGCGGCAATATCAACGGCATTTGTAATTCCGTTTACAAGAACCGGATAATTGCTATCTTCATTATAACCATTACCAAGCTGACCTTTTTCACCGCCGCCCATGCGTAAACCTTACCGTCTGCAGTAAGTGCAAGAGCGTGACTTTCACCGGCGGCAATCTTCTAACGTTTGTAAGAGCAGTGTTTTCACTTAACTCAACTTGTGTTGCAACATCTACATATTCATCAGATTTCACACTTACTTTATTATGTAAGTTTGAACCCCATGACCATACAGTTCCGTCATCCTTTAGAGTGATAACAAAATCTGTACCGGCTGCAACCATAGGCGCTGTGAATGCACCGTTAGGTATTACATTTACCTTTATAAATCCAACGTTTTCACCGTCAGTTCCGTCATCGTTAAGTTCAATAATCTTTATGTAAGTTGTTCCGTAACGACCTGATACTGTCGAAATTGTTTTTCCATTTACTACTGCTACATTTGAATCAAGAGCTTCAAGTCTGTAATTCATAACATTTTCCCATCTCTTTGTACCAAGTACATTGAAACGATAAGGAACGAACTTCTTAACTCCGTCAATACCAAGCTCATCGCCGCTTTCAATATTAAATTCATATAGAAGCTTAGCGTCATCTGTGTACGAAACTGTACCTACAACCGCCTTAGTTACACGAATGCCTTCAGGCGCTTTATTTACCTTAATCGGTGATTCTGAATAATTATTTGTGCCGTCACCAAGTTGATAATTACTGTTTTCACCCCATGTATATACATCACCGTCTGAAAGGACTGCCATTGCGTGATTACCGCCAGCCGCAGATGTAATAACATTGCTTAGTCCGTCAACCTTTGTAGGAGTTTCGTTCTTATTCCATGCGTATGCACTGCCGTCAACCGATACTGCGGTGAATTGTTCACCCTTAGCGTCTACTTGGGTAGCATTGTCAAGAACTTTTGTTGCGGTGTTTTCGCCGCCACCCCATGTATATACACTGCCGTCTGCTGTAAGAGCAATAGATGTATCTGCACCGGCTGCGATTGCAACTACACTGCTTACACCCTCTGCCATTACAGGTAGCGGAGTTGATGATGTATCAGATCAAGTTGTCCTGAATCATTTGAACCCCATGTCCAAACTGAACCGTCTGCCTTCAATGCTACTGTATGATTTTCACCAGCTGCGATAGCTTGTACATTAGTAATTCTCAATGGTTTTGCATAATAATTCTGTCTTGATCTGTTCTGACCAATCTTATCAGATACTGCACCCCATACATATACTCTACCGTCTTTTGAAAGTGCAACTGCATGAGTCGAATATGCCTTAACAGATATAATATCTGAAAGCGGTGTATCTGAACTGTTCATAACTCTTTGCGGATATGCGTAAGCAGTTGAACCTGCATTGCCTATACCTGTTTGAGAGTTTTCATTTGTACCCCAAGCGTATACTTCACCGTCATTTGTTAGAATTACGCTGAAGTTTTCACCTGACGCAAATTCTTTTACGTTATTAAATATAACTTGTCCGTCATCGTCTTTCATTACAACACCCGGAACATATACATTAGTTTGATTATCGAACAATGATACGTTTAACTTATCATAGCTGTTATCGCCCCATGCACTTACTGTTCCGTCTGCATTTACAATTACAGAACTTGTTGTACTCAATGATGCTTCCGGAGTGATGTTGTTCCGTCTGCAATTAGACCTATTCTTATAAAGCCCGTAGCAGTATCACCTTTAAACTGTGCTGACATTGTTACATATGCACTGTCACCCGCTACTGCATTTTCTGGTGATTCTGCCTTAACGGTTGAATTAGTTGATGTAACTTCTATTGCCTCTTCATCAGTTGACTTAGCATCAATATTATCTACTGATATTTCTGTCACACGCTTATCGAAGTATAGGTTAAATGCAAGAACTTCTTCTACAACAATTCTGTCAATAACCACAGTTTCGTCAACATCTATCATAATTTAGTTCGGATATTCAAGTTCCTTAACAGGAGTTGTCAAATCCGACTTCTTATAAACATACGCGTGTGCAACCTTAATCATCTTGGTTGCCGGTTCTGTAATTGCCTGAACAGGGTAGTTCTTATTAACATTTGTCTGATCGCCAAGCTGACCTGAACTATTTGAACCCCATGTCCAAACTGTACCGTCTGAAATATATGCAGACATTGAATCTCCGCCGGCAGCACCGTTTAGGGCACCCTTAATGCCATTCGATGATGACCATACTCCGCCGTCATTTGATACGATTTGTACAGGAGCTGAGCTTGTGCCGTTTGCTCCCATTTGACCATCTGCATAGTTGCCCCATGCCCAAACAGTATTATCGGCTGTTGTTGCAAGATTTGAATTCTTTTCAGCTGAAATATGATTAATTACTTCATCATCAGGAATATCAACTCTTACAGGTGCATAGCTGTTTGATTGAGCTGTTGTCTTACCGAATTGACCTTCTGAATTATCGCCCCATGCGAATACATAACCATTCTTAGATGTAAACGCCTTATCTGTCGGAACGTCATACTGTGTATGATTTTCGTTTTGTTCTTTAATAAGTGCAACGTTATGGTTTGCACCGAACGTACTTCTACAACGTTATTTAGGTAAACACTGTTGTATGGGCTTTCGCCTACTACTACAAGTGCCGGATAGTTAAGGTATTTACGCAATGTATTACCAAGTTGACCCGACGCGTTACCTGCTTCTGCTCCGCCGTTGCTCCATGTCCATACATAACCGTCATCACGAAGAATCGTGTTATGCGAAATTCCGCCTGTTACTTCAAGTGCATTTTCAAATAAATCGCTTGTTGATGCACTTTCGCCCTTAATCAATGAAGTTGGACTTGAACCGTATGACCAATACTTAACTGTTCTGTCGTTCATTACTGCATAAACCATACTGTTTGCAGCACCAACTGCAACAGCGTCTGTAAGTTTCAATACAGGATATGAATCGAGTTATATCCCCATGTATAAACATTGCCGTCTGCATCCAATGCAACAGAGAAGTTTGTACCTGCGGCTATATCTACTATCTTCTCAAGGAATCCGCTACCGTTAACACCCAATACTTGAAGTGGATAGTTGTCGTTTGAGTTAGAACCGTCACCAAGTTGGTTATTAGTTCCGCGACCCCATGTCCATACAGTACCGTTTGTCTTTAATGCAACTACATGAGATTCACCGTTTACAACCTTCGGTGCGGCATACTTTATATCTGTACCGTACTTCTCTTCTTGTGTAGGCATTACGCGAACTTTGAAGATAAATGATATATCTGAATTATCATCACGGAGCATAAGTGTTGTTTCACCGTATGCTTCATTCTGATTCGGAACAATTCTTGCGACTGTTCCGTTCATTTCAACCGTTGCAATATTTTCATCAATATTTGTCAAATGTAAATCAGAGTCCAGTAGAATGGTTCTGATTCTTTTCTGTAAATGCAAGGTTGAAACCAGGAGAAATTAATCTGTAAACATCACTGCTTAGATTAAATTCTATATATTCATTACTGTTAATTGTAATCATATTAGGCATTGGGTTAGTTGTTGAATGCTCAGTAACAGCTGTGTTACTGTCGCTTTCATAAATTCCGCCTATAACGTCAGGACGGATATAATCCGTAGCACCTGTCTGTACTGCAAATGTACGGTTATTAAGTGTAAAGTCACCTATTTCTCCGTTTGTACCTGTACCCCATGACCATACAGTACCGTAACGTGTACTATACATAACTGTATGTGAGCCTCTTGTTGAGATAATGCCGTACTTCATCATTTGTTCTGAGAAGTTCTCAGGTTTAGCATTAATTGTGTTACCCTTTACAACCATTTGAGGTGTATTAACACTTGTTGATGTTGTATCGGCTATACCAAGCTGATAAGATACATTTGTAGGATTTGTTTCTGTGTACTTTCTACCGTAAATAGTAGCTGTATCATAGCTTGTCAATCTGTCTTATCTGTCCATATTGTTTCATAGAATGTCAAATACGGAGGAGGTGTCTTATCACCCCATGCCCATACTGCACTGTCTTTCTGAATTGCAATAGATTGATTTGAACCGCTTGCTACTTGTACTGCATTTTCAAATGCCTTAACAGGTAAGTTACTATCATCATTAGCACCGTTACCAAGCTGACCGTTTTCGCCGTTACCCCATGTGAACAAGTCACCATTCTTTGTGATAACTGCAGCGTGCTTGCTGCCTGCTGAAATTGTTGTAATTTCTTGCAAGTAGTTATAAGCATATGAACCTGCATTGTATGTTGAATTATTTTCAATATCAAGTGTCTGTACACCTGCTTTTACTTGTACAGGATAATACTTCTTGTATGATTGTTCATATCTAATCTTCAAATCATATGTACTTGCAACGTACCAACCATAATCATTACCATGACTACCATACGCATACATATTAGCTTTTTGATATGACGGTGTAGTATAAGTGATTACTGTGCCGTCACCTGACTGACCTTCATCTTACCCCAAGTGTAAGCAGTACCGTCTCTCTTCAATGCGATTGTGAAGTCACCGCCGGCTCTGACATCAATTATTTCTTCAAGGTAGCCATAGCCTTCTGCGCCTCTTACTCTCACAGGTGTAAGCATTAACGGAACTCTTGTTATTTCGGCATCATTGTTACCTGAACGCAAGTTATATCTGTAATGACCCATATATCCGCTCTTTGCATATGTCTGCGGTGAACCGATTGATTATATCTGTTATCACCCCAAGCATAAACCTTACCGCTCTGTCATAACAACAGTATGATTATCGCCTGCTGTGATAGTTTCTATCTTTCACCAAAGTTATATGAAAGTTTAACCGAGTATACGCATTATTGTTTACCTTATTATACATATAATGTGTATGACCGCTGAACCACCGTGATTATGATGAGAATCCGACTCCAACAACTATCATCATAATAATAATGGTCATCTTTATGATGTGTTAAATTATAATTATTAGATGTACCGTTACCCATCTGACCGAATTCATTATAACCCCACATATATACGTTACCGTCTTTATCTATTGCACCTGCATGATATTGACCGGCAGTTATATATGTAATATTAGACAGATTTTTAATCTGAACAGGGCGGTCTTGATTTGTTACACTGCTGCCCAAACCAAGCTGACCCTTGTCATTATTACCCCATGACCATACAGTACCGTCTGCTCAAAGCGATTGAGAAGTCATCACCGGCAGCAACCATAGGTACTGCAACAGTATTCTCGTTACGCTTAATCTTTTAGAATAAACATTCCGATTGCACCGTTCATATTTTGAACAGAAATCGTTGTTGAACTGTATCGTCTGTTATCGTTAGGTATAATCTTACCGTTTTCGATTGTAGCAACATTTTCATCTGATGATGCCCATGTTACATTTGAATATGTGTTCGGATCATTTGCAAGATACATAACAGGATGTTCGTCTGTTTCTGCTACGTTAAACCTGAACTGTAATCATATGTTACCTTTGTGATATTCAATACATCGTCTTCTGAAATTGTTACAACAGGAGGCATTGAAATATTATCATCAGAAGATGCAATTATTCTGCCCTTATCTGTTACGGCATCATTAATTGTCATATAACGGGTTTCTCTGTTACCTGAAATTGTAGGAACAGTATTGATGTTATATGTTGTTGAGCCTTTTTCAATACGAACGTTATATGTTATATCACCAAGTTGATAATTATTATTTGCACCCCATGACCATACATAACCATATTTACTGATTATTACTGTATGGTTTGCACCAAGTGCAACATTTTTTACACCGTGAATATTTTCAATGTTATTATCCTTTTCGTACTTCAAACCTGTCGCAACAGAAGTAAATTCTGATATAGATTCGTCTGTTGTTCCTGTTCCAAGTTTGCCTGTTACATAGTTTGTACCTTCAGTATCATCTGTATTTCTACCTGATACATACATATGACCTTCACGAGTGATAATAGCACTGTAATGTTTACCGGCATAAACTGCTGTTATTTCATCTGCATTTCCGTTTTCATCCGTTACGGCTGTAATTGCAGATGTGTCAACCTTAACTGCGTGATTTACTGAGTCACCGTCAATATTCACACCAAGTTGACCGTACTTATTTGAACCCCATGTATAAACGCTGCCGTCCTCTGTCATAGCTATCATGTGGTCTTCGCCGACACTTACATCCTTAACATTCTGCAAGTATACATAATAGTTAGAGTTATCTTCACGATTATCATATTCAGGATTGCTTTCGCCCTGATTACCTGAATTGGAGTTGTCTTATTTGTTGATGTGCCGTCACCAAGCTGGCTTGATTTATTTGCACCCCATGTCCATAATGTTCCGTCACTTACAGCTGCACTGCTGTTTCCGTTTGCAGCAATCTTTACGATGTCATACAAGTAGTTTTCGCCACTTTGTCCTACTACCTGTGTTACACCGCTTAGTGATGTGACATTTGATGTTGTGTTGTTACCAAGTTGTCCGTATGAGTTTGCACCCCATGAATATACATAGCCGTCTTTGAAAGTGCGATGAAGTGAGTATAACCTGCTGATACGGCAATGATATTCTTGCCTTCAAAGCCTGCCATCTTCTGAGCATATGTATATGACAATCCGTTTACACTACCCCAAATATATACGTCACCGTTTGCATCTGCGGCTACATTATAGTCTTTGTTTGCCGACGCTGATACTACATTTACAAGAGGTGTGTCCTTAGCAGTCTTAACTTGTACAGGAATGCTGTATAATTTTAGATCACCTGTACCTGTGTATGTAAAGCTTCTGTGTATATAATCATCAGAAATACTTCCGCCTGTTACACCCTCGCTTGTAGGACCGTCACCAAGTTGACTTTAGAGTTATCGCCCCATGTCCACAATGTTCCGTTTTCTTTTAGAACAAGTGTATGGCTTGTACCTGTAGATACGCTTGATGATGCAACGGCATCGTTTGTCTTTGTAACATTTACAACAAATACGCCTTCGCTATTTGTCTTAGGATTTGTTACTGTAATAACAGCACTGTTATACGCACCCTTTTCTGGTCTTAATGTACCCGAAGTTGCGGCTCCGTCTACATATACTACCTCTACATTTGAAGATGCAAAACTTGTCCTGTTACTTACCATCTCTCCGGATGTTTCTAAGTACAATCCGCTTTCATATACTTCGTAAATTTTATCAATATCAACTTGTAGATAATCGCCTGTACCAATCGAAATCTGAGGAAGACTTGTCAATGATACATCTACTGCATCCTCAGCCTTTTGAGGAAGTTGAATTGTATAAGGAATTGTCTGACCGTTGGCTATGCTTGTCAATATGGATAACAAGAACTCTCTTGTTTCTCTTTCGCCTGACTGTACCGGCATATATGACTGATTATCAATCATATTACCAAGTTGTCTTGTGGCATTATTACCCCATGACCATACAACGTCACTGCCTACAACTGTATCATGTCTTATAGCGGCATCGTTATTTCCGCCGACGCCGATTGTCCAAATATTATTGATATGCGTCGTCAGAATATGAGTCACCACGTTTAACCTGAGTCGGCTTATCTGCCATTTCAATACTGTTATCTATTACTGTATCTCCAAGACCAAGCTGACTTTGAGTTATCCATGCCCATAGTCTGTTATCATCAGTACGAGCAACAGTGTGGTTTGCACCTGATTTAATTTCTACAACCTTTACATCGCTGCCCCATACATTTTAACAGCCTTGAACATTGTTGTGTTACCTTCTGTAGTTCCAAGACCTGTCTGACCTGTTGTATTATCTCCGGCTGTAAGAACATATGAACCGTCACCGACTATTACAGCTGATTGGTTTTACCCATTGCAATAGAAGTTACGTTTGCAAGATAACTTGTGTCACTTGTTGTTGACAGGTATTCCGTTGTGTCCTTAACACCGTCAAAGTCACTTGCCTTAGCTCTGTCGGAACATGCTTATCTTAGTGAACCTGTTCCTGACTGACCGTGTGAATCAACACCCCATGAAAGCACTGTTCCGTTTGACTTGATTGCCATTACAGAATCGCCTTCGGCACTGATTGCTACGATTTCTTCTAAGTATATATTATTACCATATATATTCTTTGTTACAGTGTTTCCGTCTGACTCAGTTGTTTCTGTGCCTGTGACAACTGTCTTACTTGCACTTGCACCTTGTTGTACTTTTAACCGGTGCATAATATGTATAACCGGTTCCGAAATCACCGTGTCCAAGTTGTCCGTTGACATTTCTGCCCCATGACCATACACTGCCGTCTTCTGCAAGAGCAACAGAGAAGTAATCACCGGCTGCAATCGAAACAAACTTAGGAAGTTCACTACCGTCATTTGCATAAATAAGTTCAACAGCTACTGCTGATTTGCTTGCACCTGTCGGCTTACCGCTTGTTGCATCAGTAATACCAAGTTGTCCGTATGAATTGCTGCCCCATGCGTAAATCTTCTTTGTAAGTGCAAGTGAATGTGCAGTACCTGCGGCAACTTCTTTAACATTATCAAGAATTATATTGCCTTCCTTAACAACTTCAACAGCATATGCCTTTGTTTCAGAATCGTTATCACCAAGTTGTCCATATGTATCCTGACCCCATGTCCACACTGTTCCGTTAGGTTTTAGAACGACTGTATGTGTTGAACCTGATGCAATCATAGGTACAGACTTCTTCATATCGTCTGTTTCTTAACTCCTACAGAAATTACAGTTTCAGCAACATAGATATATGTCTTATCGCCGTCTGTCTTTCTGCATAAGCAGTAATTGTTGTTTTACCGTATTTATTATTACCGTTAGGTGTTACTACACCTGTGTTTTCATCAACTTTGGCAATCTTCGGATTTGATGAATAGAACTTAATTGTTCCGACATTTGCAGTTACATCCTTTGTAGCATCCTTTGTATGAATTGTTCTCAAGTTGAATGCCATATGATGTAATGCTTCATAACTGCTTGATCAAATGTTACTGTTTCTCTTGTTGTAATATCAATTTGTGCAGGAACATTATCATCAGTATATTCTGTAGTTGTTCCGTCGCTGTGAGATACAGTTACCTTTGTCAAGTTTAGAATATCTTCTGACTTGAAACCAACTCTGACAGGTTCATCAGAATCTGTTTCTGTCATATCACCAAGTTGTCCGTATGTATTATTACCCAATGCCCATAGATAACCGTTGTTTGTAAGAATTACAGAATAGTTCCATCCTGCCGTTATTTTGAGAATGATGTAAATACATCATCATTTTCAGGATTTAGCGAATCCTTATCTGCTATCTTATTTGCAACATGAGTATTTGCAACTTCGTGGTACCGTGCTTTTGAGTTATCACCCCATGCATAGATGTCATTTGTATTTGACATTGCGATTACATGGTTAGCACCGCCTGATACCATAGATATACCTGTTAAGTATGTTCCGGCGCTTGACTTAAACATGAACAGGAGTTGAGATTGTTGCTGCTGTCTTTCGTTACCTAACTGACCATATGTATTATCGCCCCATGCGTATACGTTACGATCTCTTGTTGTAAACAACTGAGAAGTTTTCACCTGCTGACAATGCGTCAACATTCTTTATATATCTGTCATCTGCGTTACCTGTGTCATATTCAACTTCAATACCTGTCAGGTGTTTGCATATCTTTATATGTGTTATTAACGCCGTTTGTACTTTGACCAAGTTGACCCTTATTATTGCGTCCCCATGACCATACACTACCGTCTGTTCTACGGCAAGTGAATGTTCCGCACCGGCACCGATAAGGATAACATCTGTCAAGTAACCGCCGCCGTTATAACCTTTTACCTGTACAGGGAAATATCTGTTATCTCTTGAGTTAACACCTAATTGTCCGTAAGTATTTGCACCCCATGAGTACAAGTTACCTTGGTTAGATACTGCAAGAGTATGATCCTACCTGCCGCGATATTAGAAATTGATTCATTCTTTCTACAAGCATTTCGCTTAGCGATTTGCTTGAGTTATTCTCACCTGCAACAGTTACAGGTCTTGTTGAGTATGCAAGTGCTGATGCTGAGTTACCGCTACCAAGCTGACCCTTAGAGTTATCACCCCAAGTATACAATATACCGTCACGAGTCAATGCTACGCTGTGTTTCTCACCTGCAGCTACTATCATAACATTCTTTAGAGGTACTAACTGACCATCATCATTTGTTATCATAACCTGAACAGGATATGAACGGTCAACTGTTGTACCGTCACCAAGCTGACCTTTATCATTGCGTCCCCATGTCCATACTTCACCGTAGATATTGATTGCTATTGCATGGTCACACTTTGAAACTACCATAGGAGGAATTTCTTCACCAGGGATAATACTGATATTAACAGCACCTGTATAACCTGCGTAAGCATGGTGATCATCTATATCTTCGTTTCCTGTATTTACATATGGGTCTTCGTTATGCGCGCTGATAACTGTTGAACCGAATTTTTCTGTTTCTTCGATTGGCTTAACTACAATATATCTGCGTGTAATTCCGTCTGCATTAAATACTTTTCTTCAAGCATTGTTGAAACAGGATCTTCATCTTCATTGATAATTGCAACAGTTTCATCAGAAGTTGTAAACTTGATATGGTCTTCACCATCTCTTATCGGTTTCAAATCACCGTTTTGGTCATACGGATCAACCCATGATGTATTATCGTTTGATCAAATCTGTCAACCGGATATTCTTCTGTATCTGATAGCAATGTAAACTTTGAAGTATCTGTTATACATTTGGTTTACATCAATATACAATAGTTGGTCTTTACGCATATTGATATGCTTAGGTAATGTCGCATAATACTCTTCGACAACACCTGTATTTCTGTTTACAACGTAAACGTCTTTAAAGATGATTGACTTATAAGGAAGTTCACCTACTTGATATGGGTAAAGTCTTGTTTCAGTTGTAAAGTCACCAATCTGTGAGTAATTATTAATACCCCACATATAAACGTAACCTTCAAGATCGATAGCTGTTGAGTTTGCACCCGCTGCTATAGCAAATACACTTTCAATGTATGGACTTACCGCATTTTCTTCATCTTCAAGGTACTGACTTCTTACATGTTGAGGTTTCGGATAGTTTGCAGTATTTGTATTCATACCGATTTGACCATTCGAGTTACTACCCCATGCCCATACGCTGTACTTAAAGTTATCTTCCGCAGTGCTTTCACCTAATACAAGTGAATGAGCCTGTCCGGCAGCAATGCTGATTATATTATTAACAGTTCTGCTGATGTCTGCAAGATCACTCGGTCTTACTGACAATACCGGATAATCTCTTGTCGTAGTTGTTTCATCACCAAGTTGATAATTTCCGTTTAGACCGATTGCAAATACATCTGTTTCACCATAGTATTTGTTTGTAAGCATCATCAAGTGATTTGAACCGGCAGAAATCTTAGCAATAGTCTGGATATATGTCGAATCAAATCTTGAATCTGTCTTAATATTTGAACCGTCATAGTCACCGCTGATTATTTGATACGGTGCCATTCTTGTATCATTTGTGCCCTTGCTTGAGCTTTGCTTACCGCCTACAGTATAGTTGTTAATACCCCATACATAAACTGTTCCGTCAGCCTTTAGTGCCGCTGAATAGTTATCTCCGGCAGCAATTTGAATAATGTTACTCAAATGTTCATCTGTTGTTACAACGCCATTTTCATCAGTGTATGTTCCACTTGCCGATGTGCCTTGTGTAACGTGTACAGGATACTTGTCAAAATCACCGTCTACAGTTGATGATGTACCAAGTTGATCATATGTATTATCACCCCATGCGTATACATGACCGTCTGCTGTTAATGCAAGACTGTGCTTATTACCTGCGGCAACAGCTACGATATTTTCCATAGGCTGATTATCGCCTATCATAACCATTTGTGCCGCACCTGAATTTTCAGTTGTGCCGTATCCAAGCTGACCCTTATCGTTTAGACCCCATGACCATACGTGACCGTCTGAGTCAACTGCCAAGCTGTGGTATCCGCCGGCTGCAACGTCAATTATGTTTTCAAGTAGAGTATACTGTGCATTTCCTTCAGCATCATATTCAACACTGTAAATCTGTACAGGTGTATTCATAATGCTGTTTTCACCGTCTTTGTTGAAACCTGTCCGTAGTCATTTCTACCCCAAGCATAGACTGTACCGTCATACTTCAATGCTACAGAATGATATAGGTTTGTTGAAACAAGCGGTGATGCAGTTTCTTTGTATATCCGCTACCATCTCTCGATGTTGAGTTTGGCCAACTTACCGCCGTATACACCAAGTATAAATGCACCTGTTGCACCTGTTGCAGTATTGACAACAGTAATTGTTGTCTGTCCGCCTTTGTGATATTCTGTATCTATTATAGGTGTAACTACCCACTTACCGTTTTCCTCTGCTACTGTTGCAACAGTTTCGTCTGATGAGTAGAACTTATAATTACCCGAATAATCAGTATTATCAAGAGTATTCTCTGCGAAGAAGTTAAAGCCTTCGTAATATCTCTCGTTGATTTCTGACGGATCTATTGTTAGAATTTGTTCCTCTGTTACTCTTACAAGTGAAGGAATTACACCTGTGTATGTCTTGCCCGGTGTACCATAACCAACAGTATCTTCAGAAACTACCGCATTATTAATTTCAATAACACGTGCTTCTCTGTCACCTACTTGACGTGGTTCTGTTGCATTAACAAATGATGAATCGCCAAGTTGACCATAGTTGTTGCTACCCCATGCATAGATATATGCCTTAGTTGCATCACTGTTTGCTCTGAATGCTGTTAAGTGACTCAAACCTGTTGATACGTACCAAACATTATCAATCACATCTTCATTACTGTCTGCCTCACCCTTGTTTACAAGTGCAGGTGTAGTATTAGATTTTGCGGCTGAACCCCATGTGTATACGTGACCGTCTGATGTCATTGCGGCACTTCCACTACCTAAAGCATAAACATGTGATACTTGATTTTCTGCAAATGCAGTTACCTTTTCAGGATGGCGTAAATCTGTTGTAGTACCGTCGCCAAGCTGACTGTTTCCATTATAACCCCATGTATATACATAATTATCGTTAATTGCAACTGAATGATATGTACCTGCCGCAATATCCATAGCACCGTTAAAGTATTTATTTGCATAATCTGCTGTTTGCAATGTGTCTGCTGTAAGTACCTTTGTCGGTCTTAGACGATTTTCATATGTATTAGTAGGATTAAAGCTATTTCTGCTTGTAAATCTGTGTCTTATAGAATAACCTGTACCAAGGTATCCGCCTAAATTAACTGTAGCATTTCCAACAGCAGTTGTTCCTGTTACATTTTGACCCCAAGCATAAACTTGTCCGTCTCTTGTAAGGATAAGGCTTGTATTTGAAATTGCAGAAACCTTAACCGTGTCTTCTATAGGTTCTATACCGTTAGACTTCTGTACAAGTGTAGCAACATATACATTATCTGTTGTATTTATACCGACTTGTCCGTATGAGTTTGCACCCCAAGCATAGACTTGTCCGTTGCCCATTAGAACCAACATATGGTTTGCGCCGCCTGCGGCTGCAACTGCTCCGACAAGTTCTGTCTTTGTTACAGTTGTTTCTTTTACTACGTTGCCTTCGCCGTCGTCTGTTTCAGTAACAGTTTCTTCATAGCTTGTAACAACAGGTGATGGAAGTAGAGATTCTTGCTTAGAACCAAGTCCGTTAGATGTTCCGCTACCCCAACCGTAAACTCTGCCGTCTTTATCAATAGCTACTGCTGACGAACCTCCGGCTGCTATATAAACAATGTTTTCAAGCAAACCTGTTCCGTCTGTATTCTTAACTCTTACAGGATATGAACGAGTTACCTTTGTACCATCACCAAGTTGACCTGAACTATTTAGACCCCATGCCCAAACGGTTCCGTCTTCACGCAATGCCATTGTGAAGTTATTTCCTGATGCAACCATAGGAACTGCAACAGCGTCTGCACTACGTTTAACTCTTACAACCAATGTTCCGACAAATCCGTCGTCTGTTGCAATTCTGATTGTTGTTTCACCAAGTTTAAATTCTGAAGGTACGCTTATTAAACCTGTACTGCTTACCACCGCGATTGATTCGTCAAGTGAAGTAAAGGTTAAGTTTTCCTGCTGTCAAAGCACCGCTTTGATCTTCATTATGATATTTTACGTTAAATCCACTTCTGTAATTTCTCTCGAAGTCTGATGTATTTAATTGGATTGTTTCATCTCTACCCATTGTTGTAACTACATCATAGTTATTTACAACAAGTGTCTTTGTTTCAAAGTCACCGACTTGAGTAGCTGTATTATCCATTGCATGATAATTCAAGCGAGTACCGTTATGAAGCGTTAAATAATTACCGTCTTTAGTATTTGTATCGTCACCTGTCTGACCCTTTGAGTTTGAACCCCAAGCATATACATATCCATCTTCATGAATTACATACATATTTATTCTGCCGGCTGAAATGTTCCAAATATTACTGATATAAGCAGTATCTGAACCTGTTACACCCTTTACGACTTGTGTAGGAACAGTCTTATTCATATATGTCGGATCATTCCAATGGTCATGACTATATGAATCATGATGATGTAAATAGAATGTATCATATCTATACGAGCCATCACCGATTTGACCATATTCATTCCAACCCCATGTATATACACTTCCGTCAGAAGTCATAGCCATACTGTTATAATAATTAGCTGAAATTGCCGCTACATTTGTGATATTAGAAACCTTTACAGGTTTTGTAGCAGTTGTTGTTGTATTATTACCAAGTTGTCCCCAGTTATTATAACCCCATGAATACATTGTTCCGTCTGTTGTAGCAACAAGGACGTGACCTTCACCTGCCGCAACAGCTGTTATATTCTTTATGTATTTTTCTGTTGTTGATGACGCGCCTGCCAATACCTGAGTCGGAACAGGTCTTGTCATTGTATCGCCAATACCAAGTTGATAGCTTGTATTTAGACCCCATGTCCAAACTGTTCCGTCTGCCTTTAGAGCAACGCTGAATGATTTACCTGCGGCAATATCAATAACATCTTGATATACCAATCGTCATTTGTTGCGGCACTTTCACCTCTGTATACCTTTTGAGCCGCATAAATTCCATCAGTTGTATCATTGTCATGGAACTTTTCATTTGTTGATGATGTATCGCCGTTACCAAGTTGTCCGTTTGAGTTGTTACCCCATGCGTATACATAACCGTCAGTTGAAAGTGCCAATACATGATTTTCACCGACTGCTATTCTTGCGATATTTGAAAGGTCTACAAGTACACCTGTAGATGTTTTTCTTGAACTCTTACAGGTGTGCGGTTTACTTCGTCTCTTTATCAGAAGTACCGTTACCAATCATTCCGTTTTCGTTATTACCCCATGCGTATACATAACCGTCAGTTGTTACAGCATATGCTGTATTAATACCTGCCGCTACATACTTAGCTTTCACTCCTTCAGGAAGTGAAACTTGTACAGGATATGTTGTATTTTCTGTAAGTCCGTTGCTGTTGTCCCTTTTCGTTTGAACCCCATGTCCAAACTTCACCGTTATCCAACAATGCAACCGCAAACTCACTGCCACCGGCAACCATAGGTGTGGCTGTTCTTCCGGCTTGTGTTACTGTTACACTGATTTCAGATATTATACCTGAATCATGTGTAATTGTAATTATAGCTGTACCTGTGTGTGTACCGGCTGTAATTACACCGTTTACAACAGTTGCAACATTTTCATTGTTTGAATGATATGTAAATGTTCCGTCAAGCGGTTCATGTATCATCATTTTCAAGATTGAAACCGTACATATGATGATGTTTATATGAATCAATCTCGATTGTTGCACCTGTTTCTATCGTTGTTAGGTAATTTATCTTATTTCCTTCAGCGTCAAAGAATTCAATCAAATCTTCTGCGCGTTCACCTGTATAAGCAGGTGTGCTTACATCATAAGTTGATGATGTACCGTCAAATTTACCTAACTGCCATTCTGTGTTTCTGCTCCATGTGTATACATAACCGTCATCAAGTTCTGCAACAGTATTATTTGTACCTGCCGCTACGTTACTTACGAACTTGATATAGCTTTCATCATTATTAGTCTGACCCTTTAGTACCTTTTGAGGCAATGTCTGATTTGATGAATTATTAATACCAAGTTGTCTTTGACCGTTATAACCCCAACCGTACAAATAACCTTCTTCATTAATTGCAAATGATTGATTATTCTTTGCAGAAATTGCAGTTATATTCTTTAATCTGCCTGTTGTATTACCTGTGCTTTGATCTGCCTTTGAAATATCTCTTACTTGTAGAGGAAGATAATGTCTTTCGTTATTATCTGTTGTCCAGTCACCGTTCTGACCGTATGTGTTATCACCCCATGCCCAGACATAGCCTGTCTTTGTAAGAGCTAAAGCATGATTTGCACCGGCTGAAATCATTACTATATTAATTAAGTAATCACTGCCTGCCGGAGCTACATTTGTTTCTTCTTCCGGACTTTCGCCACGAAGAACTTGAATTGAGTCGGTTTATTTACACGAGTACCGTCACCAAGTTGTCCCTTGCTATTGTCACCCCATGTATAAACTGTTCCGTCATTCTTCAATGCCATTGCAAATGCTTGACCGGCTGAAATTGAAACTATGTCATTCAAGTAATAATCATTATTATCAGGATCATATGCGTTTGTACCACTTCTGCCGGCTAAAACCTTAACTGCATATGCACTGTCAGTTGTAGTACCGTCACCAAGTTGTCCTGATTTATTGCTACCCCAAGCATATATACTACCGTCTTCAAGTAGTGCCATTGAGAAATCATCACCTGCGGCAATGTTCTTTACGCCTGTAAGTGTAGTTGTTTCGTCAATCATTACAGGTACAACTATACTTTCAGTAGTTCCTGTCGCACCGTTACCAAGTTGACCCTTACTATTATCGCCGACTGCATATACGACACCGTTAGCAAGTATTAGCAAGTGATTATTTCCTGCCGCAATAGCAGTAGCTGCATTATTGCCACCAAATGTACTTGCACTGTCATCTCTTCCGTTTTGGAATTTAACCTGAATTGATAGCCTCTTGTTATCTTAGTACCGTCACCAAGTTGTCCGTATGTATTATCGCCCCATGTCCAAACTGTTCCATCTGCCTTTAGAGCCGCATGGAAGTTTGTACCTGCTGTAAGCGATGATGCAACGATGCTTTCCATCTTATCGCCCTTAACAGTAACATTAATTGTTCCGACATATCCGTTTCTGCTGTTTCTAAATGTAATTACTGTTGTACCGAACGTGTTACCTGTCGGCATTACAGTTGCAGTATTTCCGTTTGCAGAAACTGTAGCGATATTTGGAATTGACGAGCTGTATTGAATGTTTGCAATATCTTCTGACGCAATCTTTGCTTATCAGCTTTATTGAACAAATTGAAACCAACCATATACTGTTCATATATTTCAGACATATCAATTTCAATTTTACCAGTCTTGTCTATTACAACGCTTGACGGTAATGGTGATATTGTATCACCTGTTGAATTTTCATCAGTATATACTATTGCCTTTTGGAATGACAATGTATTTGAATTTGTATTACCTACTTGTACCGGTGTCTTTGCCAAATCGACAGTTACTGTACCAAGTTGACCTGAAGTATTATCACCCCATGCCCATACATAACCGTCATCTCTGATTATTACGGTATGGTTTGCACCCATTGCCGCACCGATTACGTTCTTTAGATATGGATCTTCGTCTTGATTGAATGTATCTCCCTTCCATACCTTTACAGGAGCAAATCTGTCTATCTTTGAATCAACGCCAAGTTGACCCTTTTCATCTCCGCCCCATGTATATACTTCATAATTATTTGTTATAACCAGTGTTTGGTTTCCACCTGCTGTTACTCCAAGGATATTTGACAAATATTCAGTTCCGTCTGTATCGACAGTTGAATCCTTGCCTACCGCCTCACCGGCAACAACAAGCATAGGTGTTACTGATTCTGTTACAGTCTTATCATCTATACCAAGTTGACCCTTTGAGTTGTAACCCCAAGCATATACTTTTGTAACAGTTGTTCCGTCTGCAAGTGTTTCTTCTGCTACAGCTACTGTGTACTGCCTGCAGCAACATATTTTACATTTGACAAACCTTCTACAACTGCCGGAGTTGCGTCATAATCTGCACTTGCAGTTGTTGCTTGTAGTGCAGTATCTTCATCCGAGTCGTCGCCGTCGGCATCGGCATCACTTGAATCATCGTCCGATGTTCCGCCGCTACTTCCCGAACCGCCACCGGAAGATACCGTTCTACCAAGCTGTTTATGCAAGTTCGCACCCCATGTCCATACTTTTCCGTTTGTATCCACTGCAAGATTATGGCTATCGCCTGCGGCTATTGATTCATATCTTTAAGCGCACTAATCTTAGTAAATGATGCAGTAGAAGGAGCTATAACATCATTGCTGTTGACCTTGTGAGTTATCAACACCGTAAGAGAATACATCGCCGTGAGTTGTAAGTACAAGTACATAATTTGAACCTGATACTATATCTTCGATTTCATCGCCGATTGTATTTTCTACTTCTACCGGTGACGCCATATCTGATCCGCCGGAAATTGATACACCCCATGTATATATCTTACCGTTTTTATCTACGGCAAATACATAGTCGTCACCTGCTGCCAATCTTACTATATCTTTAATCGGATTTCCGTCTTCATCAAGGACTTGTACAGGATATTTCTTGCTCAATAATGTACCGTCACCAAGTTGACCGTGAGAATTGTCACCCCATGTCCACAAAGTTCCGTTTCTTTAAAGCAATAGAGAAGTTCTTGCCTACTGCTACTTTTGAACCTGAAGGCCATACTGTGTCACCCTTTAACAGTTACAGTTACGAATGCTTTATATCCGTTAGCCTTATTTTCAATAGTTACGATTGTAGGTCCTGCCTTTGTCGGTGATGTTGTATGAAGTTCATCACTTCCGCTTGCAAAGTTGCCGATTGAAGTATCTGAAGATGTAAATTCAATCTGACTCTTATCGTCAATAGGTGTAAGAATATCGTCTTCATACAAGTTAAAGCCGAGCATTCTCTTATTCATAATTTGATCTCTGTTGAAATCAATATATTGATCTTCTGTAATTTCAAGATAATCAGGTGTTACATATGATTCATCAACACTGTTATCTGAATTTTCTTTGATTTCAACATTTTGAAGTTCAAGAGTATCTACTTCTTCCTTGCTTACATGAACAGGAATATATGATTTAATTGTTGTGTTATCACCAAGTTGACCGTAACCGTTTGCACCTGTTGTATAAACGCTACCGTCTTGTTTCATAATTGTCAAGTGCTGTGAACCGTAATCTGCAACAAATGCGTCGTCAAATAATAGCAAATCACCAACATCTGATCTTACTGAATCATGAACTCTTGTAGGAGTAGATTTATTTATAACACTGTCTATACCCAACTGACCACTGCCGTTATTACCGACTGTATAAATCAAATTGTCATTTACATCTGTTCCGCCGATAAACGCACTACTGTTACCACCGGCTGAAATGTTATAAATACTATTGCCATCTACGTCAACATACTTAGGTGATGTAACATCGCCGCTGTCTATACCAAGCTGACCGTTACTGTTATCACCTGTTGCATATGTGTTATAATCTTTTGAACGGATTAGAGTATGAGCCTTACCGGCTGATACTTGAACAGCATCATACATAAATTCATCATCATATGCCGATACCATATCTCTGTCACCGCGTTGTACTTTTATAGGTGCATACGCATATGCTTTACCATCGTAATTGCTAAATCTCTTTGATGTATTCGGTTCAATACCAAGTTGACCTTCTGAATCGTCACCCCAAGCATATACACTGCCGTTATCAGCTATTGCTACTGCGTGATTATCACCGGCATCAATAGATACGATATTGCTCAAACGATTTGTAGATTGTGTATTTCTTGTAGAATTTGTTCTGTCTGCATTTAGAACAAACGGATCATCACTTGCCATAGCACCTGCTACAACATATGAAGGTACACCATATTATCTGTAACAGATCTGTAGTTTAGACCAAGTTTGCTGTTTGTATTTGTACCCCATGCAAGAACATGACCATTCTTATCAAGTGCAAGAGCATAGTCTTTACCCGCACTAATCTCTAAGATACCTGACAAGTATTCTTCTACAACCGGTTCAGGATCAGTTGTTTCGTCTCCTGTTGAACTTGCCTGTGTTGCTACAGTTTCTGATGTATAAGTATCCGCTACACCTCGTACAACACGCTGAGGATAATATGCATTATGGCTTGATGTATTATTATCACCAAGTTTACCGTTGCTACCGTTACCCCATGTGTATACTGCACCGTCAGCTGACAATGCCATTGCAAAATTATCACCGGCTACAATAGAAATAATATTACTTAATGTTCCTAAGCCGTTTGTATCTGCAACTTGTAGCGGTTCTGCCCAAGATGAAATTCTGCTCATAGAATTTGAAGCAGTTGAAAGTTTTTCAACTTTACCGTCTGCGTCAAGAGTTGTGTAACCTAGACCCAACTGTCCTGATGAGTTATTACCCCAAGTCCATACACTACCGTCTGACTTAAGTGCAACTGTAAAGTCTAATCCTGATGCAATCATAGGAACTGCAATCTTTGTATATCTGTCACTTACATTATAGACGCCTGCAACAATAAGACCTCTGTAACCTGTATTATTATCTGTTACAGTGATTACTACTTTACCATAATTTCCGTTACCTACCGGTGTTATTGTTCCGTTTGAATCAACCGTTGCAATTCTCGGATCTGATGATTCAAATGAATAATCTCCGCTTGCATCTCTAAAGTCGCTGTCATCGTGCAAGCTAAAGCCTGCAACATATTTTAGGTTGATATTGTCTATTGTATATGTTGAATTTTCAGGTATTCTGATATGTCCGCCTTCAATGTTATCAAAATTAAGTGCATAATAATCTACCGGTCCTACCAAATGAGCACCTGTATAATCATAATTTACAAAGTCACCTAACGAACCTGATGAATTAGTACCAAATGCCCATACTGTACCGTCTGACTTGATAGCAGTTGTTACAGTGTTTCCAAGTGATACTGCTGTTATGTTACTTAGATAATCACCAGTTTCGTGTATATTATGACCTTTACTACACGAGTAGCCGATGATTTAGTTGTAGCCGAGTCGTCACCAAGTTGCTTTGATGCGTTATTACCCCACATATAGGTTTGAGCCTCTTGTTACTGTAGCTGACTGGTTATATCCGGCTGAAACATTCACGGCATTTTCAAATAATTACCGTCTGAGTCTACTACTCTTACGTAACCATCTGATGAATCTGACGCACCGTTTCCAAGCTGACCGCTTGTTCCAAGACCTGTGCTGTATACAAGTCCGTTATTAACGAGCAATACAGAGTGTTCACTACCCATATCTGCTTCTGCTACATTTTGCATATATGTATTTGTAATTCCGCCATCAAGTGTAATATCATCATCACTTCTGTTTATAACTTGTGAAGGAACTGTCTTGTGATATGCGCTGTTTACCTTTGAATCTGATATATTATCTTTTCACCCTTATTTGCAGTTAAATTCTCACCATATCCAAGTTGACCGTTATCTGCTTTACCGAATGTAAATACAGTACCGTCACCACGAACATGTATTGAACTGTCACCACCGGCTGATATTGATACGATAGAATGAATTTGTGTTGCTCTACCGTTATTCAAATCCATAACAATTACAGGAGTTTCATATTTTGCTACATCTCCGGTATAGTTATAAACACTGTGAGTACCTGATGTTCCATGACCGATCTGACCATAGTTATTCAATCCCCAAGCGTATACTCTGCCGTCTGATGTCAATGCCAAAGAATGTTCTTTTCCGGCTGCGATTGCAATAATGTTAGTGCTGTCATCTGTATCACCTACTATTGATACTTCTGCCGCAACATTTGTTGAGCCACTTCTTCCAAGCTGACCACTACCGTTTGAACCCCATGTCCATACTCTTCCGTTTGCATCAAGTGCCAAAGCATGAGTGTTACCTGCTGCAATACTTACTATATTATCAAGATATATTCTTCGCCTGTTGAGCTGACGCTCGTTACTACTTGTACCGGATAGTATGACGCACTTGACGTACCGTCACCAAGATTACCTGAACCCCATGTCCATACTGTTCCGTTATCCATAAGTGCAACTGTAAAGCTGCCGCCTGATTTTGTCATAGGGATTGCAACTTTATCATCGCCCGACTTAATTACCTTAACAATAAGTTGACCTTTGTATAAAATAGGTTCGTCAAGAAGTCCTGTGTAAACTCCGTCGTTTACAGGACTGATTTCTTTTCAAAACTAATTGTTGTCTGACCGTATATTCCGTTTGTATTTGCACTTACAACACCGTTTGAGTTAACAGTTGCCACATCGCTGTTAGATGTGTTGTATGTCACTCCGTCATTTGCATTTATAACATCACTGTATGCGTAATGCGCAAATTCAAATCCAGGAATATGTTCATATTTAATTCTTCCTAAATCAAGTGTTTCACCTTCAGTAATTGTTGCAGCCAATGGAATACTGTCACCGTCATTGTCAGCTACTGTTAATATATCAGCCGCTCTGTCACCTGACTGTACAGGTATCAAACTGTTAACTCTGTAGTTATTACCAAACTGACCATTTCTGTTTGAACCCCAAGCCCAGATTGTTCCGTTGTGCAACATAGCCGCACTGAAATAAGCACCATTCGTTATTTGAATCGCGTCTTCAATATAATCATTATCAGAGTATACATTTTCTCCTTTAGCACCTCTGACGGTGTACTTGTACTATCTGTTGTATTGTTACCAAGTTGACCGAATGTGTTATTTCCCAAGCATATGTACTATGCTTGTATGTATCAGGATCAAGTGAAAGTGTCATTACAGTATTTCCACCGGCTGATACAGCTGTTACGTTTTCAAGAGTTGTTTCTCTTGTTGGTGCAGATACACTGTTTACAGTTGCATTATCTGATACTACCTTACCCCAAACATATACATAACCTTGATTATTGTATTGTTTTGTATCCTTTGTTGTATCATCAACTGTGATATTTCTTGCAAGTGCTATAACTGTAGTTTCATCAAGATTTATTTGTGTTCCTATAGCTCTTTTGTTTCTTTCTTTATTATTCGCACCTACTTGTATATCTACGATATTCTTTAAATACTTGTCTGCAGAATATCCGTCACCCTTATAAACTTGAGTGGGTAACCTCTGCGTGTATCGTTGTTTACATTTGTTTCATTGGCAAGAACACCGTACATATTGCTGCCCCATGCCCAGACTGTTCCGTCTGCTTTAATAACGTATACACTGTCACCGGCAGTTCTTACAGATACTGCATTATGTAAATATCCCCTGCATAAGGACCTACTACTTGTACTGCGTTTTCTGTACCATACTCTGCCCATAGATACCATGGATAATCAAGAGATGTCCAGTTGTATGCCTGTTCTCTATGTGTAGTCGACGGCACATATTCATCATATTCCCAGTGTCCAGGAATAGTGAAATCTACATATCTATCTGTCGCTATTGTTTGAGTTACAGAATACATTGAGTCGTACCCTATTAATACCAAGTTTACCCGATGTACCGTTGTGTCCCCATGCCCAAACTGTTCCGTCTGCCTTAACTGCATATGAAACATCATCGCCGGCAGCTATTGATATTACATCTGTAAGATTTTGAGTATTATTGCTGTCAAGCTTAACAAGTTTAGGAGTTACAATACCATATCTTCTTTCCTGGTTTGCAGTACCGACAACAGTTTCATAACTACTCTTATGATAACCTGTTCTTGTTACGATATTATTCTGGTAATAATCTCCCCAAACGATATTATTAACTTCTGTATAACCCCAAATGTATACTTCACCGTTTTCTGTAAGTGCCAACGAGTGACGTTTACCTGCGGCTATTGATTTAATCTTAACATCGCTTGAATGTTTACTTTTACAGGATATAAGAAATCATTTCTCTTTCGTCACCGTCAGCCGGATAACTGTTATGTGTATCATTACTTCTTATACCATTTCAAGTTGACCATATGTATTATTACCCCATGCCCAAACTGTTCCGTCACTCATAAGTGCAAGAGTATGGTGATCGCCTGAAACAATCATCGGAGTTACTTCTGTGTTAACCTCTTTTACCGCCACTTCAAGCACACCTACAAAGTTTGTAGATGTATTATATAATGTAATAAATGTATTTGTATATCTATGTTCGCTGTTCGGACGAATTGTTATTATATTATTATTGTCCTCAGCTGAAACTATAGATGTATCTATTGACGTTGCTGTTATTCTATCAAGAACTGTCTGTTCATCAACGTCAGTATTATATGCTTGAACAGCTGTACTATGTCTGTCGTTGTTGTTATAAATCAAGTTAAAGCCTACCATATGATAGTCATATATATCAGACTTATTTATTTCAAGATATTGATTCTTTGATAGAGTAATCTTTGTGGTAATGGGTTGTAATTAGCGGCATTGACATCATCATTATAAACTTCTGTTGCTACACCGTCTGTATACAATGTTGCTACACCGATAGCTTCACGTCTGTCTTCACGAAGACCTGTCTGTACAGGTTCAGTTCTTTCAACTGATGAAAAATCACCTACATTATATGTAGAGTTTTTACCCCATGAATATACACTACCATCGTATCTGACTACAGATGTACCCATATCACCGATTGTTGCGGAAGTAATCCAACCGATTCTGTCTGTTGCATCATCGCTATAGAAACTTTCGCCTCGTTTTGTATACTTAGCAGTAAGTGAATTTGCTGTTGAACCTACACCTGTTGTATTATTTGCACCACTGCCCCATGAATACAAGTAACCATCTCTGCCAACTGCCATTGATGAATTTACTCCGGCATTAACATTAACTATTCCGTCAAGATTTTGCATATTCTCGCCGTCATAGCTGATTAAAACTCTCTTCGGAGAATTTGCATTATAATTGTTGGCATTATCTATTGAATCATTTGTAGTTATTGTATTATTACCAAGTTGACCGTTTGCATTTCTACCCCAAGCATATACACTGCTGTCATCTGACAATGCAATATTGTGATATGCTCCTGCAGAAATCTTAACGATATTTCTCAAATATGCAGTGCTACTTGCACTTTCGCCATTTACAGCTTGTGTAGGTGCAAGAGCCTCTGTAAAGAATCCCTTACCGATTTGACCATAGCTACCGCTACCCCAACTGAATACATTACCATCTCTTCTCAATGCTGAAATGAATATCGCCGATTGTAATATCAATAAAGTCATTAAGCGCACCGTCTGCGTTATCTCCGGCACTTGCTCCCTTTACTGTGAATGAAGCATATTGACTGTATTTTGAATTTTAGCCTCGATACCTCTCTGACCGTATGTGTTATCACCCCATACATATACAACACCGTCTTGTGCCAAAGCTGCTGAGTTTCTTGCACCGGCTGCAACTCTTTCTACACCTGAAGTATTTCTGAACTTGTTTTACAAGTGTTGGTGTGTAATGTAGTAGATGTACCGCCTATACCAAGCTTACCGTTTGCATTGTTACCCAAAGCCCAAACTTGACCGTCTGTATCAACTGCAAGCATTGAGTCGGACCTGCAATGTGTTTAATATTTTCAAGATATGTTGTTGAGTCTTTGCCTACATTCTTAACTACTCTACAGGTGATGTTCTGTTTACCGTTGATGATGTACTTCCATCGTATTACCCCATGTCCAAACAGTACCGTCTGCCTTTAGTGCATATACGCCACTGTTTGTTGCGGCAACAACCGGAACTGTTATTCCGTCATTTGGTTTTACCAATACAGTAAAACATACCATAGTAACCTGTTACATCATTTCTTGCACTGATAACTGCCTCACCGTAACGTCTTGCATGATTTGCAGTTACTCTTACAACATTAGACGCAACATCTTTTTCAACCTTAGCTATATCTTCATTTGATGTGCTGAATGTAAGGTTGTCAAAATCTGTTGTAGGATGTGATTTCACTCAATAAGTTAAATCCAAGGTATTCTTTATCAATCATACCGTTATCACCTTGAAGAGTAACTTCAAGTGTGCCGTCATTATTGATATAATGTAGTTTGGAATATTATCATATTCAACTACATCTGTACCTTCTGTTTTAACGCCATGTTGGAATGCAAATATTTTTGCTGGGCTTTCACCCATAAATATTGGGTGAACAATATTATTAGAGAATTGTCCTACTCCATAATATCCCCAACCGTATACACTACCATCATAACGCAATGCCATTGCATCTCTTTCACCGGCATATACTCTTGTAATATTTGTAAGTTCAGTTGTTCCGTCCAACGTAGCTGTTTCACCTGCAACTACACGAGTAGCAACTGAATAGTATCCGCCTGTAGTTTCATTACCAAGCTGACCGTTTGCATTTGTACCCCATGTATACATCACCGTTACCGTTGACAGCATAGCTGTGACTTCCTGCCGCTGATACGTAAACTACGTTATCTAAGTTTCCATTAGCAGATACAACTTGTACCGGAGAAAATTCCTTAACAGATGTTGCACCGTTACCAAGTTGACCGTTTCTGTTTGCTCCCCATGAATATACTTCGCCATCTCTTGTCGTAATTACAGCATGATCTGTTGCCATATCAACATAAAGTGCATCTCTGAAATATGTTACATAAGGATTCTTTGCACCACTTAATAATTGCATTGGCATTGACGCATTATCTGATAAACCGTCACCAAGTTGACCGTTATCATTATTACCCCAAGCATATGCGTATCCGTCGTTTCTTACAGCGATAGATGAGTTACCGCCGGCTGAAATCTCTGAAATTGAATTCAAGTAGCCTATACCTTCAAGACCTACTACCTTTGTAGGTTCTGTTATATAAAGATTTTCCTGTGAAGGAATGTATGTATAGTATGTTTCTGCATCATACTCTTTATGCCATTCAGAGTCGCCTTCTACAACTCCTTCATCATTTGTATATCCGTTTGTTGTAAAACCAAGTTGAATTTGTTCAAACTTAACATCTGTATTTGTACCGATTTGTCCCTTATTATTTAGACCCCATGCCCATACATTGCCGTTCTTGTCCAATGCAAGAGTATGTCCGCCACTTGTATTATCATTTAACAAATCAAGCTTTTCAGCATCTTTGTTAAGACCTGATTCTACACCTGTTGCAGCTGAAATTGCTACTATATCTTTAAGGTTAATCTTCTGCGGTGACAATACATTGTTATTGTCTTGAACTCTCTTATATTTTATATGTTTATGATCTCTGTAACGCTGTGAGTCAAGCGGTGTATCTGCCGGCCAACAACAATTACCCCATACATCTTCAGTTGAAATAATTTCTTCATGATATTCATTCCAATTACCGTCACCCAACTGACCGTATTCATTCCAACCCCATGTATATACTTCACCTGTTGTTGAAAGTGCAACTGAAATTTATTTCCGGCTGCAACTGCCATAAACTTAACTTCACTGCCGTCACTATTATGAGGGAATGAAACTTTTGCCGGGTATTCTGTGTCGTTTGTATCGCCGTTACCAAGCTGACCTTTATCGTTTTTACCCCATGCCCAAACTGTACCGTCTGATTTTTAGAGTAAGAATGTGGTCTGTACCGGCTGATACCATAGGTATAACTAATTTTTCTGTTTGCTTTACGCCAAGTTTGAATATACCTGAATATTCTGAGAATGACTTTTGTTCAACAAGCATCGAAACTTCACCGTAACGATTATTTTCGTTCGGTATAATACGCCATCCGTCAGTTTCTTCTACAACTGTTGCAATTCCCGAATCCATTGTTCTGAAATCGTAATTTGTTGCAGGCATAGGTGTAAGTACACCTTCATCGTCAAGGATAAGGTTAAATCCACCTTCAAATTTTTCATTTACTGATGTTATTTTTAATGTTTTGTCATAGTCAAGGAATGTATAAAGTGTATCTTCTGTAACTTGAGGCATATTCGTTACCTTCACTGTCAAGGATAGTACCTTCAGTAACAGAAAGTGTCTTTACAAGTTTTCACCTGTTTGTACTGCCGCATTATGCTGAGCATTTGTAAAGTCACCAAGTTGACCTTCTTCATTACGTCCCCATGACCATACACTACCGTCTTTCTTCAATGGTGTAACATGTGCATTACCTGCTGAAACAGTTAACGCGTCACGGAAATATAAATCATCTGTACTTGTTGAATCACCTGATGCAATTTGCTGTGGTACAAGATAGCTTGTTTGTTTGTCTGCGCCTGAAACCAACGCACCCAAACCAACTTGACCTTCTGCGTCAAGTCCCCATGCGTATACTGTACCTGATTTTGTTACAACAACAGTATGTTCGCCACCGGCTGAAATTTCAATAGCAAGTTGATCACTGCCGTCCATCCATTGATTTCTTACACGAACCGGTGTTGTTGAATTATTTGTTGTTCCGTTTCCAAGTTGACCGTTAGTATTTTACCCCATGTATAAACTTCATTTCTGTTGTTTATAACAGCTGAGTGTTCACTACCGGCTGAAATCTTGATTACATTTTCCAAATACCATGTGTCAGTATCTGATTCACCTTCCATACTTGTGCAGGAGTATAAACATCTGATGATATAACTGTGCCAAGTTTACCGTTTGATACTTCGCCCCATGCAAAGACTGTACCGTCATTTCTTAATGCAAGAGAATATGCGTTTCCTGCCTCGATTGCAATAATGTTGCTCAAATATTCCCGATCAGATGCACTGTCGCCCTGTAAATCTCTTGTCGGATAAATAACATCTTCACCGGCATAGCCGATACCAAGCTGACCGTGTTCGTTACCGCCCCATGCGTATACATAGCCGTCTTTTGTAAGTGCAAGAGAGTGTGTATCACCGGCAGCTACTGATATTACGTCTGAAAGAATTGATTCGTACTCATCCTCATATACATAATATGCTTTACTTCTGTTTTCTTTGTTCATACTGCCAAGCTGACCATGTTCGTTACCGCCCCATGACATAACTTCCATTGATTCAGTAACCATTAATACATGTGTGTCGCTTGCTGAAATGTCACGGATACCAAGCATTGTTGAATCTCCGCCAAATTGAACGGCTACAGGAGAAGCTTTGCTCTTATCAGTCCGTCGCCAAGTTGGTTTTGAGTATTTTCGCCCCATGCGTATACTTTACCTGAAACTTGAAGTGCAACAGAAAAATTCTTGCCGGCATAAACCTTTGGTGCGGCAATTCTTCCGTCTACATATACATCAATTATACCTGTCCATACAGTTTTACCGGCTGTATTTACGGCACGAACTGTTGTAGAACCGTATTGTCCCGACGGAACCAACTCTGTTCCGTTAACTTGTATTATATTTTCATTATCAGAAACAAAAGTAACTTCACTTGATGCGTCATGTTCTCTCTGAACTTCCACATATTCTGTCAAGCTAAATCCCGGATGAACTGTTCTTATAGCTCTTGTCGGATTAACTACATATTTTTCTTTTTGTGAAATAGTAATTTTGACGGAGCAAGGAAGAATTCACTTCTTCCGTCATAATCTTCCTTACATCGCCTTGTTCTGTTATAATTTGACCTATTTCAAACTTATAATTTTGGCAGCTTTTCACCTGTGTATACCGGATAATTGAATGATGAAAACCTGAATTACCGATTTCACCATAATCACCGATACCCCATGCAGCGATATTACCACTATTGCTCATAGCAACACTAAAGTTTTTACCTGTGGCTATCAAACTAATATCGCCAAGTGATGCTAAACCTGTTACTGTTCCGGTTTCGCCTGCTACTACGCCATTAGCTCTGTCGTATACTGTAAATGCACCGTTATCATCTATAACTTTACCCCATATTGCTACGTTACCGTCATAGTCGATACTTAGCATATGTTCAAAACCTACAGAAATTGCCATTACATTTGTAAGTTCATAGTTAGGGTCATATTGATATGTTGTATATACTTTGCGTGGTGTACTTTGCATAATCTGCTTGATAGTGTATAATCACCTAATTGTTGTGAAGTATTATCACCCCAAGCATATACTCTTGAATTTCTGTCAATTACGGCAGTGTTGTTAGCCTTGGCAGAAATTTGAGAAATGTTTTCAAGATAGTAAACCGTTACCGTAACTGTCACCCTTGAATACTTGAATCGGATATTCTCTGTCTTCAGTTGTCATATCACCAAGTTGACCACGGTCATTTCTACCCCATGCCCAAACACTACCGTCACGTTTTAACGCAACTGTATGATATGAACCTGCTTTTACTGAAATAATATCTGTTAAATATCCACCGCCGTTAAAACCTTTTACTTGGTTAGGAATATATGAACCATTTTCACCTGTACCAAGTTGTCCATATGTATTATCGCC
>SCPO01000332.1_pt1 | contig 57384 bp, 49 predicted proteins | sample 6106821 | NCBI WGS metagenome assembly SCPO01 (sample SAMN10720448, study PRJNA508395) | human gut metagenome | isolation source: Participant 2 stool, 0 month | host: Homo sapiens | collected 2017
AGGGATGCCAGCTCAATCGTTTCAACCGGTTTTTTGCGAGCCTTGGCCATGGACGGCAGCGTGACATAACGAGGTTCAGCAAGACGCAGGTCCGCTGTCACGACTGCGGGGAGCGTGACTGAAATGGTCTGCGTACCGCCGTCGGTTTCGCGCGTGACGATCAGGCGGCCGTCGGCAAGCTCAATCTCGCTTGCAAACGCAGCCAGCGGAAGATTCAGGAGTTCCGAAAGCATCGGCCCGGTCTGTGCCGCATCATCATCAATCGCCTGCTTGCCCATCAGGATGAGGTCAGGCTTTTCGCGTTCAGCAATCTTGGCAAGGATCTTTGCAGCAGCCAGCGGCTCCATCATTTCATCGGTTGAGACATGAATAGAACGATCCGCCCCAATCGCCATTGCCGTGCGAAGCACATCAACTGACTTAGCGCCGCCGATCGTAACCGCAACGACTTCTTGGACTTTTCCGGCTTCTTTGAGTTCAACCGCTTCCTCGACGGCAATCTCATCAAACGGATTGATCGCCATGCGGGCGAGCTTGGTGTCGGGACCCGAACGGTCCAGGAGCGGGCGCACTTTGACCTTGGCGTCAACGACCCGCTTCACAGCAACTAAGATCTTCATGTGAAATTCCAACGTGATTTGAATGCTGCGCTGCCGCCGACTCGAGGAAAAAACGAAGGCATACCCATGTTTCGTTTTACCGAATCACGCGCGTAAGCGCAGACCGCCGCAGAATGTTGAGCAATAAAATGCCTGACGACCTGCAGCAGCACTGTTGTGCAAATGGACGAATGATTATAACGGCGCATTTTTCTTGAAAATGGCCGTAAAAAAAGGATTTTCCTGACTAGCCCGCTAGCATTGTGAAGAGAGCCTCAAACCGCTTTTTGAGCAGTCAAGCGGCAAGCGGCAGCACCGCGCCGGCCACCACCGCATAGCGCAGCCCCTTGCCCAATGCAATTAAAAGGAAACAGGGCAGCGCCTTGAGACGCAGCCATCCGGCAGCAATAGGCAGCGCATCGCCAAAGAGCGGCAGCCAGGTCATCAGCAGTGCCCAGTAGCCGTACTTATGAAGCCATGCCAATGCCTTCCCTTCTTTTTTCCGCTCCGGAATAAATCGCCCAATGCACCAGCCGGTCATCCCGCCCAATGCATTGCCAAGCATGGCTATGAGCACAAACTCAACCACCCGAGAGGGGGTTCCGGCTACGGCGCCGGCGAGCACCGCTTCCGATCCCCCCGGCAGCACTGTAGCGGAAATGAAGGCTGCGGCAAAAAGCGCAAACTCAATGTGTTCGCTGCGGAAAAGCCCCATGAGCCAAGCAACCCACGCTTCCATTTAGAAAAGATTTCCTTGTCAATCTTCAGCGGAAAAGTGCCTTCATTTCAGCCGTGCGCTTGAGCGCCGCATTCACAGCCTCATCCATCATGCCGTCTATGTCACGGTTATTCATTACCTCAAGCGCTTTGGCAGTCGTACCGCCTTTGCTCGTAACGTTTTCACGAAGTTTGGAGAAAGCTTCTCCGGATTTGTCAGCCAATACCGCAGCGCCCAGAACGGTACCGAGCGCCAGCGCATGCGCAGACTCCGGAGGAAGCCCCCGTTTGATGCCGGCTTTTTCCAAAGCTTCCATAAAGCGGAACACATAGGCAGGACCGGAACCCGGAATAGCACCGACCAGATCAATATCGGCCTCTGTCTTCACCTCTACGACCTTGCCTGCAGCCGCCAGCACCTGCCGCGCTGCATTCGCTGCCGTTTCGGAGATCCCTGCTGGGATCCACAGACCGGAGACGCCCATACCCACCATTGCAGGCGTATTGGGCATTGCCCGCATCAGGGGATAGCCGTTAAGCCAATCCGCATATGCGGCGGCCTCAATACCGGCCGCAATCGTCAGTGCAGCGCCGTCAGGATTAAGGAACGGCATCAAAGATGCCAGCGCAGTCTTCATCCCCTGAGGCTTCACGGCGAAAACCATTAAGTCACAGGATGCTGCCCATTCGCCGACGTCCGAATGCGTCTGCGCACCCAATGCCGCCAACCGCGCGAGTTTGTCTTCGTGGAGGTCCGTCACATGAACCTTGAGGTCGGAACGAGGTCCGCCCGCAAGGAGTCCCCCAATCAAAGCACCGGCCATATTGCCGCCGCCGAGAAAGCCGATCGTAAGCATCTTGATGCTCCTTGTCCTAAAGCGTATGGGTATTTATGAAAAATCCAGACCCTCAACAGAGGATGGAATGTCAACGGTCAATGTTCGCACAATCAAAGACTGTACTCACGATTCCCAGCAATCGCCGCTCCAAAAGAGCTCCGCAGAAGAAAGCTCCGAAGCAAAGCCCATCACAAGCCCCTCCAGCATTCGTTACGACCGATGCGGCTTTCGGAGAGCTCTGACTCATCGCAAATGAGCCAAAGAAAAATAAACTTTGTTTATCAACATTCTATTTTCTTAAAAAATTCTCATTAGCAATTCGTTTCGACTTCGAACTAAGGTCCGAGCAGTTTCCCTGCGCGACTTGCCGTATCGTGCCTGCAATCTTTTATAGGTGTTATCCCGCACCTTCCATTATTCATCATTGCATCATGAACAGCCGCAAATTTTTCTTTCCCGCACACTGCTCTGCCGCTTTGGGTGCTGCAGCCTTTTCCGCCATCGGTACCGCTTACCGTCTTCGCCGCTGCGGAATCTGACCCTGCCCAACAGCTTGACCGTATCAAAACCGGCGTCATCCGCATCGGCACGGAAGGCGTATTTGTGCCTTACAGCTATCACGATGAACAAGGTCGCCTGACAGGTTATGACGTGGAGCTCGCCAGAGCCGTTGCCGCAAAAATCGGCGTCCAAGCTCAGTTCATTGAATCGTCATGGGACTCGCTGCTCGCAGGCGTTGACGCCGGCCGGTTCGACATCGTCGTCAATCAAGTCGAAGCCAGTGCAGCACGGCGAGCCAAACGACTTTTCTCCTATACGTACGACCATACCGCAATTCTGGTGCGCAGCGACAACAATGACATCAAGGGATTCGATGATCTTCGGGCAAACGCGCCGCAGAATCTGCGACAGCCAAATTCCAGCCGCATTGCGGAAGCACACGGCGCGGTTATTGTGGGGTCCAGGACTTCTCAGGCCGTCGAACTGTCAGTGAGCAAACGTGCGGATACCGCACTTAATTCCGAACTGTCCATCGCGGACTTCATGCGTAAGATGCCTGACGTCCCCGTTAAGGTGGTTTGCCACTTCGACCGAAGCCGAGGAGATGTGCGTATTAATGCCTAAGGGCAGTCAGGCGCTGAAAGCGGCTATCGATGAGGCCATCGAGTCCCTTCGCGCTGACGGCACGCTTTCGAAACTTTCCAAGCAGTTTCTTGGCCGTGACGTGGCAGTGAAATAACGTTTTTTTGGAGAAGCTGATCACAACAAGTGATCAGCTTCTCTTGTCATTGCCTTTTTGATCAGACGGAATAGCTGCGCGGACCGAAGATGGCACTGCCGATGCGCACCATGGTGGAACCCGCTTCAACGGCCTCCGTCAGATCGGCGCTCATTCCCATAGACAGGGTGTCGGCTTGCGGATACTTTTCCTGAAAAGCCTTGAAAAGGGATGCCATTGCCAATAGCGGCTTCATCTTCCCTTCGTACGTTTCAGCAGGAGCTGGAATGGACATTAAGCCGCGCAGCCGGAGCCGAGGAAGCTTTGAAACAGCCGCCGCAAGTGCGGGCAGCTCTTCCGGGGAAATGCCAGACTTGCTCGCCTCCGCGTCAACATTCACCTCAATCAGAACGTTGAGGGGCGGCAGATTATCCGGGCGCTGTGCGGACAGACGTTCAGCAATGCGCAAACGATCCACCGTCTGCACCCAATCGAAGCGCTCGGCAACCATGCGGCTCTTATTGGCCTGCAGCGGTCCAATGAAATGCCACTCCAAATGAAGTTCAGGATGGTTTGTACGAAACCAATCAATTTTTGTACAGCCTTCCTGAGCATAATTTTCGCCAAAGGCAAGCGCGCCGGCACGTGCGCATTCCAGAAGAGCCTCTTGGTTAAAAGTTTTCCCAACGGCCAAAAGCTTGACGCATCCCTGCGGCCGTCCCGCCTTCTCTTCGGCTTCAGACAGCATCTGCTTTACGTGTGCAAGCCGCTTTTCCAAGCCTGGCTGAAGTTCGCTCATTGTTTTTCCTTTTCGTAAACAGCACCGCAATTCTCCAATACGGCGCGATAAGTCGAGAAAGTGTACCGCCAGTCAGGCCGCTTATCCCAATCTTTGAGCAATATCAAACAAATCTCATCTTATTTGTTTTCAGAAACCGTTCTGAACACCCTTTTGATCCTCATGTCTGAACAAAATATCCTAACAAAGGATCATTTTATGATATCACCACATTTAAATTGACTGTCTAAGAGTTGAATTAGCAAATTCAAATTGGATCACATTGAGCTAAAAAAACGGCATCAGCACCTCCCAATTTTGTGATTACACAGTTAATACATTGATTTCTAAACAATAAAAATGTTTATGTGATAGTAGATCATTTTATAGGATCAATATTTGATCTTCTAATATGTATTTGCCATAAACTTGTAGTGAAGATGGCTTTGCTTTGTCTTGACGAGGAACTTCTCTTCAATCTGAGGAGGCATTCCTTTCAAGACGAGGGGCCCAGACCGCGCCCGCATTTTTCCCTAATCAACTTTTCTGCTTCACTTTGTTCTCGAGCTAATCCGAGAACCTCCAAAGGAAGGTTGACATGACGTTTCCCTTTGCAGCCCGAACCAACGCACCCAATACGCGCGCAGCTTCAATGGAGCCTTTGGAAGTTCTCCTCTCAACCCATAATCCCCAAGTCGACAAACTGCTCGGCGGTGGATTCCCCTGCAAGGGATTTGTTGAGCTGCTCACAACCGGTGGGCGCGGCGAAATCTCTCTGCTGATTCATGCGCTCGCCCATGTGAAGCGCGTGGTGGATCCCCTCCCGCCGCAAGGCTTCCGCCATATGCCCCCGCTTTCGAGGCGGCTGGCGATCTTTCCCGACAGCTTTCTCGTAGTGCCGGCATCACCCGAAGAAGCCTTTCGCTGCGCCGAAGCTGCAGTCACTTCTGGTGAAGCCGATGCTGTTGTTGCATGGCTTGCGCCGCTCGCTCGAGACGAAGACCGGCGCGCGGTGTCGCGCCTCGCACTTGCTTGTGCTTCTCGAAATGTTGTCTTATTCGGCATTCGCCCAGCTTCGCTTGCGTGCTTACCGCTGACGGCCGATCTCCGTGTTCAGTTTTCCCCCGTGCATAAGGGACGAGAAATCCTGTCTCGCATTCGGACACTGCGGCGCCGCACCTTTATCAACGCGTCCGCATCAGCCGAAATACCGCTTTTTGCGCCAGCTGCTGAACCTCCAAAGCCTTGTGACCGCCCATCAACGCCTCTGCAGCACAGCCTTTTCCCTGAACTTGTTCCTGCTTAGTTCATCTGCATCCGCTTCATCGACTGTCGTCCGCACCAACAGAACCCAAATTCACTATGGCTATTCCTGCTTCAGAACAATGGACTGCACTTTTTCTCCCTCAACTGCTCTTTGCGGCCGATCCGGAACGCCTGTACTCGGGAGGACCTGCACCGAGAGCTCTTCTTATCGAAGATCGTATTGCTGCGCGAAACCGCGAAGCGGTTCGGCTGGGTGTGCGTCGGTGCATGAATGCCAAAGAAGCCCTCTTACAAACGCCCGCCCTGCAGCTCGAACGCTCCGGACAGCTCGTTGGTCAGGAGCTTTCGAGCATCCTGCTTTCTATCGCCCAGTCATTTTGGTGCGGCCCTGCTCCTGCAGGCACCTAATTCCGGCGCAGCCGCCATCATCATGTGCATGCCGATCAGAGTGCTCCAGCAGCTGCTTGACACGTTCTCCGTTTGAAGTTTGAAGCCTTTGGCGGCAGCGGCAGCTCCCCCCAGAATGCGTTGAGTGCCGCCGTCAAGGAAGCCCAATCCGTTCAGGCAGATTACGATGCCCAAGCGCTTTTAATGCATACCGTTCTTAAAGAGAACCTCATTGCGAAGCCTGCTCCGGAAACCTTCCGCCTGCGTATCGGCGTTCCTTCTTTTAACTTCAAACTCCAGCTCGAGCGTCTTGAAGCAGCGTTTGCTGCGTGGACAAAGACCGTCAAAACCAATGCCGTTTCCTGCACAATCCGCGCCTACTACGATCCGGTCGGCCGCATCCTGCACACCTCGTCTGTACTGGGCGGCAATCTTTTGATCCCAATAGGCAAGTCTGCGGCTGCAGGTCGAATCAGGCTGCACAAACTTTTGTACAAAGCAGTCCTTGAAGAACAAGCCGCCAATCTGGAGCTGGAAGTCGTCCCCTTTCGTCAGACAGCAGACGGCGAAGCCGCAACCTCCCTGGTTCGCTCACTCACCCAAATCGTTGGCCGTTCACGCGTCTATCAATTAGCGCTGACTGGAGACCTGCGGCCAGAGCTGCGCAGCAGCACGTACCCTTAATTTGTCCGGCTCGGCATCAGCGCGAACCGCTGCCCGCATATGCCCATATCCTTCAGGCTTCGGCAGCCGATCTTCCGCCCATTGAAATTTTTCCTGAAATTCAGTCATTGCCGGCCTCAGGAGGGCTTCCAATATTCAATGGTCCGCTTGAATTGCTCGATGGTCCTAAACGACTATCATCGGCAGCAAAAGATCCTCGCAGGTATTATCGAGCCCGCAGTGCAACTGGAGAGCTGCTGTGGATTTTTCAAGATCTTCAAAACCGCCGCTGGTTCCTGCAAGGTCGATTTGCCTAACGACGATTCCACCGCTCTCGCCTATGAATAATGGTAGATTTGGCAGATTTTTCTGCAGCTGCAGTGTCATCACGATCAAGACGGCACAAACAAAGAGGATGTGCCGAAATCCTGAGTGTTGACAAAAAAAGCAAATGCCCTTCGTTCACGGCGGCGAATGTGCTAGTGCCACTGAAACAGGCGTGATATCAAGAGCCCTTTTCTTCCGACACGTTTTTGCAGCAGCCTACAAACGATCGATTTATTTTCAACAGTATTCAAACTCATGACGGGCTATTCAATTCTTGCTGGTGGCGCTGCTGCGCTATGCAAGCGCCATTCTTGAATGGCTGACGCAGAACGGATACGCACCTACGGTTTTTTACTTCAACCCAAACATTTTCCCGGCACAAGAGTATCTGACTCGCAAAAACGAATGCCAGCAGTACTGCCGCAAACTCGGCATTCCTTTTGTGGACGGCGACTACGATCACGCGTTGTGGCGCGAAGCGGTCAAAGGGCTTGAGCATGAACCCGAAAGAGGTCTTCGCTGCCGCGCGTGCTTTGGCGTGCGCATGCTTGCAACCGCAAAATGCGCTCAGCGGCTGGGCATCGAATTGTTTACAACAACCCTGGCGGGCAGCCGCTGGAAGCGGCTTGATCAAATCCGAGAAGCTGCCGAGGAGGCGGCGCGTCTTACTCCCGGCACTCGCTATTGGGATATGAATTGGCGAAAGGGCGGTCTTCAGCAGCGCCGAGGCGAACTGCTGGCTCAGGAAGGCTTTTACAACCAACTCTGGTGCGGGTGCGAATTTTCCATGGGACACCTCACCATGCGTGCCCCGGAAGACCTTCCTTCATATGTACGGGATTTCGTAAAACAACTCGGCAGCGCAAAAAACAAAGAGGGGACTCAGCCAGCGTCGCCCTCGCCCGTACAGTCGCCGATTGTTCCGCCCAACCATCCGAACGTTTAGAAAAAACGACGCTCTGGAAGGAGAGAAGCCAGAGCGTCGTTCATAAGCGCCATCGGCCAAAAACGGCTTAAGACCCTTTTTTATGCAGAAGCATTCTAAATAAATGCTTCTGTATTACCCAATCTTATTTGGCATGATTGAAGGCTTTCTGTACGCGGAACGGCATAGCCTGATAGCCCATCGACCCATTAATGCGGATTTCAACTGCAGGCTCAGTTGAACCCCACTTGAATTCCTGCAGATAGGGAGATGGCGCTCCGACCGCCTTACCCTTCACAAGCACCATTTCCGGCGTGGCGGAATAAACCATGATCGAGTCCTTGTCGTCCTCATACTGCGTGAGCGATGTCACCGGGCTGTACCAGCTGTGACCGCGCTCTTTGCCGTATTCCCAAAGCTGTTCGACGGTGCGCTTTTCCTGATCAACCTTGAAAACGACGGCGCGCGAATATTTCATTTCAGGCAGCGCCGGCTGTTCGAGTCCGCGTCCATCGCCGTTGTCAAATGCAGTCACATAAACGAAACGTTTATCGGACTTCGAATCAATGCGGAATGCGGTGTGCTGCGTCCAGGTCCAGTCAAAGTTTGTCCCTTCACACTTGCCCTGCTGGCACTTGAGGGGCTTGCCGTCCTTATCGACCGGCGTCAGAACCTTATCGGACCACTTGGCCTGCCAGCCGTCCGGAGCGCCCAAAATCCACTTGACCTGCTTATCGCGGCCGATTTTGATAATCGCGGACTGATGACGCGAGGAAATGATGATGGAGTCGTCCGTTGGGTCATAGTCGACAGAGTTGACATGTGCCCAGTTGCGGCCGATGCCAACGCCCGTAATGTCGCCGAAGTGCTCTTCCTTATCCATTGCCGCAAGATCAGCGCTCGAGAGTGTCTTGCCGGCGCTGTCGGCATCAAGATTCAAGCAGACAGCCCCCTGGTCGAGCGATTTGATAACGACATCGCGGTACGGATCCAGAATTTCCCACAAGCGCCAATCGTCAACCACTCGGCCGGCAGGCGTAACTTCCACGATAACGTCGCGCACCGTGCGGACATTTCGGCCGTCAGGACGTTTCACATCGTTGGCCGCTACACGCAGCAAATAGTTGCCGTTCTGGGCCTGATCAAACGAATGTGAGAAGTCAGCGTAACCTGCAGGCAGGCGGCGATTGAAAATCTCGCGTCCCATAATGTCGTACTTGACATAACGCTGCCCGTAGCCCCATGTGAGTGCGCCGTCGGCACCCTGCTGGAAGCCCATCATCACACCGCCGTGATAAACATTTTCCATGTCATAGATGGAATCCACGTTCATGTACCAGCGTACGGCGCCGGTCGCGTCAATAATGGCGTTCTGCGGGTAGAAGCACCATTCGAGCGCACCGCCCGAAGGGTTGTTCCAAACAACGCGCGAACCTTTGGGCGGAGAAACGAGCAGATTGTTGACGAGGTAGAGGCGGTCCTTAAATTCACCGTCCATCTTGACGACCTTCGTGTCAAACATGGTGGATTTCTGTGAGACCGTACCATTGCCTTCTGTATAAACAGGAGGCGCATAGATCTGATAGCTTTCGCTGATCTTTTTCTGTTCGCCCTTGAGATCGGTGCGGGTGTAGGAGACCTCAACCGTATTCACATAGTCGGGATAAAGACCGAAAACCGGAATGCCGCCGTGGGTCAGGACTTCGCTGCGATCAACGTCGTACTTAATCTCCGAGCCATTAGGCTTAGGAACAATGCGTACTGAGACATCTGAGAGTGCATAGCCGCCAGAACGAATAATCGCTGTGAGCGGCGCAATCTTGTAGGGATTCGTGATGACTTCGCCGATTTGACCCTGTTTGGCATATTTCACTGCCGCGCCGGAAGCGCCGCCAGCCGCCATAGAAGTCGCGGGCACCATGGCCGCAGCGAAGAGAGAAAGGACGGAAACGGCAATCGCGGTTTTACTGATGCGCATTAATATCTCCTTTGGTCGAAAATAATTGAGCGTTGAAGTGTTTCCAATCAGAATTCCGAGATTCTGAACACTTCTAAAAACTTTCTTAAGCGTCAAAAAGATCTTATAGATCATTCATTTTTATGAATATTCACGCTTCTCATCGCTGAAATTGCGCCTTTAGCATCTTGGACTTTTGCAAAATGCAACTCGACCGAACACCGCCTTATTCTTCGCTGCTTTTATTGAAAACACTGTGTGAGAAGCGCAATCTCGCAGCGGCAGCCGAAGTTCTTGGTCTGTCGGCTTCGTCAGCGAGCCGCCACCTGAGCGAAATGCGGGAGCTTTTTGACGACAAGCTTTTCACACGATTCCCCGGCGGCTTAGTGCCTACCCGCCGAGCACTGGAAATTGCGGCGCAGTCCGAGCCGATTCTGGACGGCTATGCCGCGCTCATGCGTCCCGCGCGCTTTAATCCTGCGGAAATGACGCGGGAAGTGCGAATCGGCTGCGCCGACAATGCTCCTTTTTCGCTTTTCCCAAAATTCGCCGACTGCCTTCTTCAGCAAGCACCAAACATCACGATCTCATTTCTGCCGCTAGCCGAAGATCGATTTCTTCAGCTTTCAAGCGGCGAACTGGATTTTGTGGTTTCGCCAGTGATGGCGGTTCCGCCGGGTTTGCGCAGCATCGTGATTGGACGCAATGAATATGTGCTTGCAGCAGGATTTGGCAGCCCGCTGGCCGCTGAAAGCCGCACTTCGCCGCTCTCGACCGAGCGAGTGCTGCAGGAATCTTTTGCTGATGTCTGCTTTCGAACTCAGCCGGGAGCCCCTTATACGACGCTTCGAGAAATCGCTTTTCCCGATTGGCGTGAGGCGCGGTCATCACTGCGCACCACGAATTTTCTTTCCGCGGTGACGACATTAAGCTCGAGCCGTCTCATCATGGTGCTGCCGAAGAAAACCGCTGATACGCTCGCCAATGCCGGTCTAGTGGCGATTGTTGAAACCCAAGCCAAAAGCGTCGTTCAGACGCCGCATCTCATCTGGCACCATCGCACAGATCAGGACCTCGCCATGCAGTGGGTGCGCTCCGTCCTCCTTTCTTCGGCGCAAGAGACTTAAAAACAGCCTGCTGAATCTTCGATTAGATTCAGTCCGGTGAAAGCTGCGCCCTGTAGTCTTGTGAAAGCCTAAAATAACTAGTTTCACCCATCGAGCCGCCAGAAGCCGCCTGTGTGTCATAGTCTGCTGCTTCATGAGCCGACCGACAATACAACCCATCCTCTTCAAGAAGGACAACCATGAAGGAAATTCGCACCCGCATTGCGCCTTGGCATGACCATGAACGGCGATCTACTGCTGGCAGTCGCCCGCCATTTCGGCGGCAAATTCCTGCTGCGCATTGAGGATACCGATCAAGTACGTTCCACAAAGGAAGCGGTGCAGGTCATTCTCGACGGCATGAAGTGGCTCAATCTCGATTATGACGAAGGTCCTGTCTATCAGATGGACCGCCTTGCTCGATATCAGGAAGTCGTCGACGAAATGCTCGCGGACGGCCGCGCCTACTATTGCTACGCCACTCCCGAAGAACTCGACGCTCTGCGCGAGCAGCAGCGTGCCGCCGGTCTCAAGCCTCGCTATGACGGCCGCTGGCGTCCGGAAAACTGTGTGGGACGCCCCATTCCCGAAGGCGTAAAGCCCGTCATCCGATTCCGCAATCCTGATGAAGGCTCCGTGACCTGGAACGATGCCGTCTACGGCCCCATCACCGTGTCGAACGCCGAGCTCGATGACCTCATCATCATGCGCAACGGCATCCCGACCTATAACTTCGCCGTGGTGGTAGACGACTGGGATATGAAGGTGAGTCATGTCATCCGCGGCGCGGACCACATCAACAATACGCCTCGGCAGATCAACATCTACAAAGCCTTGGGCGCGGAAATTCCGGTTTTTGCGCACCTCCCGCTCATCTGCGGACAAGACGGTCAGAAGCTTTCGAAGCGCCATGGCACGGTTTCTGTGCTTGAATACGAAAAACAGGGCTATCTGCCCGAAGCGATCTTCAATTACCTCGCGCGCCTCGGCTGGGGCCATGGGAATATGGAGAAATTCTCGCGTGAAGAGCTTGCCGAAGTGTTCGACCTCTCCGACTGCTCGAGAGCTTCCGCCCGCATTGACTGGAAGAAGCTCGAATGGCTTAACGGTCAGTACATGAAGGAAGCCGATGACGATCGCCTCGCCAAGCTGGTGGCTTCGCGCATCGAGGCCCGCGGAGGCATCATCGCCAACGGTCCGGATCTCGCGAGCGTCTGCGGGCTGCTCAAGTCCCGCAGCGCCACGCTCGAAAAACTCGCTGAAGCTGCGCTCTTCTTCTACGCCGAAAATGCCGTCAACGCTGAAGAAGCCGCTAAGGTTCTCGCCGACGGCGGACGCGAAGCGCTTGAACTCTTTGCCCAGAAACTCAAAGCGCTTGATGCGGAAACGCCTGAAAACGTTTATCACTGCATTCAGGAAGTGATGGCCGAACGCAGCATTCCGATGAAGATTCTTGCCAACCCGCTGCGCGTCCTCGTCTGCCGCGCTGACCGCACGCCGCAGATTGACCGCACGCTCTGTCTTATTGGCCGTGACAAGGTACTGGCCCGTATCGCTGAAGGGTTGGCTTAATTTTTAGCCGCCTCTTGCGGAGAAAGATGCTTTCACATATAATTCGCTTTCTCCGCAAAGACGTCCCCATCGTCTAGTGGTTAGGACGGCAGCCTCTCACGTTGTCAACATCGGTTCGAATCCGATTGGGGACGCCATTCAAAGATACCTGTCAGGCAGTTGCCTCGACAGGTTTTTTTGTTTTCCAAGGCAGAAAACAAATTTGAGATTTTTGTTCACAAAGTGATTGCCTCGCAATCATTTCGGCAGACTATTCTTGCAAGTATTAAAAATATCCTTGCAAGGATTCAAGATGATTAAAAATCTCGAAAAAAGTACTGTCATCAAACTGAAGGATCAAGTTCCTTACCTCGCGGGGCAAGTTGTCAGCAAGACGCTTGCACAGAACGATTCTCTGAGCTTAACGGTCTTCTCTTTCGATAAAGGAGAAGAAATCAGCACGCATCAGTCCGGCGGCGACGCGATGGTGACAGTTCTTGAAGGTACCGGACGGTTCACGATTGACGGAGAGCCGCACCTCGTTAAAGAAGGCGAAACCATCGTCATGCCGGCCAAACATCCTCATGCGGTGTACGGTGAAGAGCGCTTCAAAATGCTTTTGACGGTGGTCTTCTAAAAGATCGAAGATCAGCCCATCTAGAGAGAGGCGGCATCGAGCTGCCTCTCCTTCAAAAAGGAGACGCGACTCCTCACTCTTCCTTATCCAAGCGATGTTTGCCGCCATGGCGCCCCGCTGTCACCACGCGCACATCGCCCTGACGTTCAGCACGGCGACGGCGCGCCTCTTTAGGGTCTACCAAGAGCGGCGCAGAAATTTCCAGCCGGTCCCCGTCATGAAGCACCGTCATCACGTCCGCCCGACGGCCGAAAACAGATAGTCCTTCTCCTGACGCCAACTTTCGACCGGCCTGAGCGAGCGCCTCCTCCGCAATGACGCCGTCCTCGAGATCGAGTTCACGCTCCTTGGCGTGCGTTGCGCCACCTTCAGCCCAAATTTCACACAACGTGATGCGCATGTCGGTCTCCAAAACAGAAAAACGATAGAATTTACAGCCTTGCGGCACGTAAAGCAATGCCGCCCAGCTTCGGAGCTGCCCATCCTGCCCAACTTGCAGGCGTGAGGTCAGCAGCCGAAATACTTTGAAAAAGGAGGCCGTCATGGCCACCAACAGCAATAAAAAAACAACCAAAAACACCCAGCCGCGCATTCTGAATAAGCGCGCAACTTACGACTACGCCATTGAGGAGCGCTACGAAGCAGGGCTCGTCCTCCATGGCTGGGAAGTCAAAAGCGTTCGCGCAGGCCGCGCCCAAATTAACCTTGCCCACATCTACATTCGTGACGGCGAGTTGTTTCTCTGCAATGCACATATGAATCCGGCAGACCAAGCCTGCACGCACGAAACGCTTGAAACGAATCGTACGCGCAAGCTCCTGATGCATCGCCGTGAAATCATGAAGCTGATCGGCCGAGTGGAGCGTCAAAGCTACACCTTAGTGCCGCTCAACCTGCACTTCAAAAACGGCCGCGTCAAGGTTGATCTCGCACTTGCCCGCGGCAAGCGGGAATATGAAAAGCGCGATGACGAAAGCAAGAAGGAATGGAAGCGCGAGCAGGAACGCATCATGAAAAAGGATGCTCGCGGGCGTCACATTCTCAACGGTTAATGCGGCACTGAAACGCTCAATATCTGACTGGAGGCTTTTGTCATGCGCTTGAAGAACACTTTTGCCAAACTTTCAGGAGTTGCCAGCGGTCTTCTTCTGAGCGGGCTGCTCGCATTGAACGGGGTTGAGGCTCGGCTCGTTTCGGATGACAACGGCACCTCAGTTGATGTGCCTGAACACATCAGCCGCATCGTCGTTACGAATATTCTGCCGCTGGCCTCCGCCGTCACCATGTATTTGGGCGACGGCTCGCGCATTGTCGGCATGCATCCGGCCAGTATGTCAGCGGCGAAATCTGGACTTTTGGGTGAGCTTCACCCAGAGGTGCTTCAGGCTGATACGCACTTCATTCAGGGCGCAAACCTTAACCTGGAATCGCTCATGGCTTTAAAGCCTGATCTTGTGCTCATCAATGCCTCCGATCGCCGCATGCTTGATCGGGTGCGCGCTGCCGGCCTCACCGCTTTCGGCATCAGTGCGGTGAAGTGGCACTATGACGTAGAAGCCACCTACGAGGGCTGGATGCGATCCCTGAAGGCGCTTTTTCCGGATGCCAAAGCCAATTCTGCGGCGATGGCCGAAAAATTCCGGCACTACCGCACCCTCATCGCTGAACGGACGTCCAACCTTTCAGACGCTCAGCGCCGTACCGTTCTCTTCATTGTCCGCACGGATGCTCGTCAGCTGGTGGTGTCAGGTGAAAAATTCTTCGGCGAATACTGGGCCAAAGCGGTCGGCGCTAAAAATGCCGCTCATGAGCTTAAAGCCGAAAACGCCAATGCCGTCGTCACGATGGAAAGCATTTATGCATGGAATCCAGACATTGTGCTTCTCACTAACTTCACGCCGCTCCAGCCCAATGATCTGATTGAAGGCCGCGATGCCGGCCGTGATTGGACGTCCGTCAAAGCCGTGAAGGACAGGCGCGTTTATAAAATGCCGCTCGGCCTTTACCGTTCCTTTACGCCGACAGCGGACACGCCGCTCACGCTTTTGTGGCTCGCAAAGACCATTTATCCGGAACGCTTTGCCGATATTGATCTTCAGGCCGAAACCGAGCATTTTTACCGCGATGTTTTCGGTTTGTCGCTCACAGAGGCGCAAATCAAAACCATCTATGCACCACAGGCCCGAGCCTCGGTCGGTCTGACAGGCTCAGTAAGAAGCTCGCGCTGATCCGATAACCTCGGGTGCAAACCATGCACGAATCCGTTGTTGACCCGCAGCCTGCGCCCAATTCCGCCGATCTTGCTGCTGAGAATCGGCGCCGTACCGCGCTCAAACTCCTCGGCATCGCTGCGGTTATAGCCGCTGCAGCCGTTTTTTCGCTCTGCGCCGGCCGCTACGGCCTCTCCATCGCCGACATTCTTGACGCACTTCTCCATCCCAATGCCGGCACAGCCGCATCCAATGTCGTCTGGCATGTTCGCCTGCCGCGCATCTTGCTTGCGCTCTTGGCGGGAGGCGGTCTAGCCCTATCCGGCGCAGCGTTTCAAGCGCTTTTTGCTAATCCGCTGGCCGCCCCGGATACCTTGGGGGTTGCGACTGGCGCCTCCTTTGGGGCCGTCCTGGCGATTCTCTTTGGCCTCCCTGCCGCCGGCATTCAGATGGGCGCCGTGCTCTCCGGCACTGCCGCCATACTGCTGGTGATGCTCGTAAGCCGCACCCGGCCCGGAGAATCCGGCTCCATCTTGATGATTGTGCTTTCCGGCATGGTTGTCGGCGCACTCTTCACGGCTTTCGTCGGCATTGTGAAATTTGCCGCTGATCCGCAGGATGCACTGCCTTCAATCACCTTCTGGATCATGGGATCCCTCACGGGGGCGGGACTGCCGCAGATCCTTGCCAGCCTGCCGCTGCTTGTCATCGGCTCTGCCGTTCTGCTGCTGCTTCGCTGGCGGCTTAACATTCTGGCGCTTCCCGCTGATGAAGCGGCAAGCTTCGGCGTCAATACCCAAGCGCTTCGCTGGACGGTGATTCTGGCCGCTACTGTCGTGACGGCCTCCGTCGTTTCGATCTGCGGCCTGATCGGCTGGGTAGGCCTCCTGGTGCCGCATGCTGCACGCATGCTCTTTGGAAGCGCCAATGAACGCGTTCTGCCGGCTTGTCTGCTTTTAGGCGGACTGTTCCTTTTGCTCATCGATACGGCTGCCCGCTCTTTATCAGAAGCGGAGATCCCAGTCTCCATCCTCACGGCGATCGTCGGTGCGCCGGTATTCATCCTGCTGCTTCGCCGTACCGGCGGACGGTTCGGTTAAAGGGGGCCGCCCGATGCAAATCGAAGTTCGCAACGGTGCCTTTCACTACCCTAATGGGAAAAGCGTTCTGCAAAGCGTGAATTTCAGCTTCGACGGCCGCGGCGTCTTTGCCGTGCTCGGACCAAACGGAGCAGGAAAAACAACGCTCCTTAAGTGCCTTCTCGGCCTGCTGCCTTGGAGTTCCGGCGCCTCGTTCTTCAACGGACGAGATCGCCGAGAGTGGTCAACGCGTGAATTTTGGCGCCGCACAGCGTATGTGCCGCAGGCTCGAGCGTCTGCGTTCGCCCCGTTGACTCTGCGAGAACTGGTTGTGCTCGGCAGAAGCGCGAGAATCGGCGCCTTCTCGCAGCCGAGCCGCACCGACTGGACGGCTTGCGACCATGCCATGGAGCTTGTCGGTATCCGTGTGCTGGCTGAGCGCCTCACTACCGAGGTCTCTGGAGGACAGCTCCAGCTTGCCTACATCGCACGTGCTTTGGCTGCAGAACCTGAACTCCTCGTACTGGACGAACCTGAAAGCAGCCTTGACTTCAAAAATCAAGCCGCAGTGCTCAATGTCATTGATCAGCTGACGAGTTCAGGTCTGGGAGTCATCATCAACACACACTTCCCCGCCCATGCTCTCGCTCGTGCAGCTTCCGGCATCCTCGTCCCGCAGGGGAAGCCGCCGATCTTTGGAACGGCCGCTGAGCTCTTTTCAGAGGCAAAGCTTTCAGCGCTGTTCGGTATCGACGTCCGCATCCGCACGCTTGATTTCGACGGTCGACAGACCCCGGTTGTCGCCGCCGTCTCCTGAGCCGCAATCCTTACTGCGGACAACTCGGACGGTGCACACTGCTTGTCGCCAGTTGCCGCAGCAGCACGCGCTCTGTTCGCAAAAAACTTTTTTCTGCAATCAGCGTTTTTGTGATTAACCAACTTTTCAAAAGAACGAATTGAGTAAAAACATCTAGTTCACACCTCAAATATTCATCCTTTCTTTGAACATTCCTTGACAATATCGAGGTTGAGGGGTATGTTTTTCGACATTCGGCAGAATGAGGAGTCTGCCCGAAACTACACAACCACCATCCTCAAAAGAAAGAACGAAGGAATTTCCAAAATGGCCGACAACCGAGTCATCATCTTCGATACGACGCTGCGCGACGGTGAACAGGCTCTGCCTCAGAGTCTCTCCATGCGTCAGAAACTGCAGATCGCGCTCGCGCTCGAAGAGCTCGGCGTGGACGTCATTGAAGCAGGCTTCCCTATTTCGAGTCAGGGCGACTTTGAGAGCGTTCAGACGATTGCTCAAACACTGAAGCGCTCCATCCCATGCGGTCTGTCGCGCGCGATACTCAAAGACGTTGAATGTGCCGGCGAAGCTTTGAAAGTTGCCGAGCACTTCCGCATCCATACCTTTATCGCCACTTCATCCATTCATGTGAAGGATAAGCTCCGCAAATCCTTTGATGATGTTCTGGCCATGGGCGTCGCTGCCGTCAAATGCGCCCGCCAATATACCGACGATGTGGAATTTTCATGCGAAGACGCGGGCCGTACGCCGATCGATCAGCTTTGCCGCATGGTTGAAGAAGCCATTGAAGCCGGCGCTACCACCATCAATATTCCTGACACCGTGGGCTACACGGTGCCGATGGAGTTCGGCGGCATCATTTCTCAAATTCTGAACCGCGTCCCCAATATTGATAAGGCTGTGCTCTCTGTACACTGCCACAATGATCTCGGCATGGCCACTGCCAATTCACTCACAGCCGTGCAGATGGGGGCGCGCCAGATCGAATGCTGCATGAACGGCTTGGGCGAACGGGCAGGCAACTGCTCTCTCGAAGAGGTCGCTACCGCTATCCGCCTGCGCGGCAAAGTTTTGGGCGGCGTTGAAACCGGCATCGTATCGAAAAATATTGCCCGCACCTCAATGCTCGTCTCTAAGATCTGCCACGAACCTGTCCCTGCCCACAAAGCTATTGTCGGTTCGAACGCCTTCTCTCACAGCTCCGGCATTCATCAGGACGGCGTCCTTAAGAACCGCGAAACCTACGAGATTCTCACGCCGGAATCCGTGGGCTTTGCGAGCAATACGATGTTGATGACGGCACGTTCCGGCCGCCACATGATTCAGGACTGCCTGCGCAAACTCGGCTACGCCGACGACGAATACGATTTGAACGATATTTACGCGCGCTTCCTAAAACTGGCAGACCGTAAAGGACAGGTTTTCGATTACGACTTGGAAGCGCTGCTCTTCTTCACGAAACTCGATGAAGAGGACGACCTCTATCATCTTGACCAAATGAACGTCATGTCGGGGTCAAACGGCTCCATCCCGACGGCGACGGTTCGCCTGCGCGTCGGCCGCCGTACGCGTACGGAGTCGAGCATTGGCAACGGTCCGGTGGATGCCGTTTTCAACTGCATCACTCATTTGACGGGGGTGAAGTTCACGCTGAAGAGCTATGAGATTTCTGCTAATGGCTCCGGCATGGACGCCTTGGGTCAGGTGGACGTCACGATTGAAAGCGAAGACGGCCGAATCTTCCACGGCATGGGACTCTCAACCGATGTAATTGAGTCGTCATGCCTGGCACTTCTGCGTGCCATCAATAACATCGAACGCGCCAAACGCATTCAGAGCGAGAAAAAGCGGCCGGGACATACGGCTAAGTTCTATAAGGCTGAAGCCGAAAGTCTCGGTGACGACGCAGACAAGCCGGCAAAACCTGTTCGCAAACCGCGCACCCGCGCTCCAAAAGCGTAAGCATCCTTTAAAAAAACCTGCCACTGCCTGCGAAGCCGACTTCGCAGGCAGTTCAAATCACCTCAGCGACTCCACATCATTTCAATAAGCTCAGGACCCGCACGTTCCAGGCTTACGACTATAAAAACGCACGCCTATCGCCCGCTTCCCGAAGCTTCTGCCACTTTCATAAATACTGACTGCGGCTGCTGACCGGAATTGTCTTCCGAGGCAGTCGACCGCAGCCGTGCATAGGACCTGAAGAATATGACCCGCAACCATCGCATTGCAGTTTTGGCCGGCGACGGCATCGGCCCCGAAGTTATGCGCGAGGCACTCCGCGTACTCGATGCCGCCGCAAGCAAATTCGGCTTTACCGTTGAGCGTACGGAAGAACTCGTGGGCGGCGCCGCCATTGATGCCTGCGGCACGCCGCTTCCGGAAAAAACAATTGCAGCCTGTGACGCTGCTGAAGCCATTCTCTTTGGCAGCGTCGGCGGCCCGAAGTGGGATCATCTCCCGCACAAACAGCGTCCGGAAGCGGGGGCGCTGCTGCCGCTGCGCAAGCGCTACAAGCTCTTTTGCAACCTGCGTCCGGCACGCATCTTCCCGGGACTCGACAGTCTTTCTCCCTTGCGCGCAGACATCTCTGCTCGAGGCTTTGACATGGTCATCGTGCGCGAACTCACGGGCGGCATTTACTTCGGCACACCGAAAGGCCGTACTGGTGAGGGCGAGGACGAGAAGGCTTTTGACACCGAGGTTTATTCCCGCCGCGAAGTGCGCCGCATCGCCAAGGCCGCATTCGAAGCCGCCAAAGGACGCCGCAAACACGTCACGTCAGTTGACAAGGCCAATGTGCTCGCCACCTCAGTGCTTTGGCGCGAAACAGTGGATGAAGTGGCCCGCGACTACCCTGACGTCAAACTCGAACACGTCTACGTCGACAACGCCACGATGCAGCTGATCCGCGATCCCTCTCAGTTCGATGTGATGCTGTGCTCGAACATCTTCGGCGACATTCTCTCTGACGAGTGCGCCATGATCACGGGTTCGATGGGACTGCTCCCCTCAGCATCTATCGGCGAAGGCGGCTTCGGCCTCTATGAACCTGCCGGCGGTTCTGCACCCGATATCGCCGGCAAAGGGATTGCCAATCCCATTGCTCAGATCCTTTCAGTAGCGATGATGCTGCGCTATTCGCTCAACGAGCCGCAGGCAGCCTATGCCATTGAAGCCGCCGTTACGGATACGCTTGCCGCCCGAGAAGTCACTGCGGACCTTGCCCGCGCGGCTGGCACCAAGCCGCTCAACACGCGCGAAATGGGCGATGCGATCTGCCGCCGTCTGGCCTGACTGAGAGGTGAATACCATGGGAAAAACACTCTACGAAAAGGTTTATGACGCCCACGTGGTGATGCAAAAGCCCGGCGAACTGCCTCTGCTTTACATTGACCGTCACATCATTCATGAAGTCACGAGTCCTCAGGCTTTCGCTGGTCTGCGCGCAGCCGGCCGCAAGCTCCGTCGTCCCGACCTGATGCTCGCGACGATGGACCACGACATCTCTACCCGAAAGCCCACGCTTGACGCATGCATGCCGCTTGCCAAAAAGCAGGTGACGACGCTGATGGCCAACTGTCAAGACTTTGGCGTCACGCTCTACGGTCTGGGCAATCCTGGTCAAGGGATTGTGCATATCGTGGGACCGCAAAGCGGTTTCACGCTGCCCGGCACAACCTTGGTTTGCGGAGATTCGCATACGGCCACTCACGGCGCCTTCGGTGCTTTGGCCTTCGGCATTGGTACGTCCGAAGTCGAACACGTCATGGCGACGCAGACGCTCAAGCAGCAGCGCTTAAAGACCATGCGGATCCGCTGCGACGGCCGACTGCGTTCGGGCGTCTACGCCAAAGATTTGATTCTTGCCATTGCCGGCAAACTCACCACTGCCGGCGGAACGGGCTATGCCGTTGAATTCGCAGGAGAAGCCGTGAAGGCCCTCACGATGGAAGGGCGCATGACGCTTTGCAACATGGCGATTGAAATGGGTGCCAAAGTCGGCATGGTCGCACCGGATGAAGTCACCTTCGAATACGTGAAGGGACGCCTCTTCGCACCGAAGGGCGCAGAATGGGACGAGGCTGTTGCCTATTGGAAGACACTGGCCACAGACGAAGACGCTCAGTTTGACAAAGAAGTGGTGCTCGACGCTGCTGCGCTCGAACCGCAGGTGACCTGGGGCACGAACCCTGGTCAGGAAGGTGCCCTCACGGGCTGCGTCCCAACACTTGAAAGCTTCGACAATCCTGTCGCACGCCAGAGTGCAGAGGCCGCGCTCGCCTACATTGATCTGAAGCCGGGACAAAAGCTGATCGGCACGCCGATCGACATTGTTTTCATCGGCTCATGCACAAATGGCCGCATTGAAGACTTCCGTGAAGCTGCACGAGTCGCCAAGGGCCGCAAGGTTGCACCCGGCGTGCAAGCACTTGCTGTTCCGGGCTCTATGGCAGTTCGCGAAATGGCCGAAGCCGAAGGCATTGCCAAGATTCTCTCGGATGCCGGTTTTGAGTGGCGTCTGCCGGGGTGCTCGATGTGCCTCGCGATGAACGACGACCGCGCGGAAGAAGGCTCGCGCGTGGCGAGCACGTCCAACCGCAACTTCGTCGGCCGACAGGGCAAAGGCAGCCGTACGCATTTGATGAGCCCGGCCTCTGCTGCCGCAGCCGCAATAGCGGGTGCCATTGCCGATCCGCGCGATTATCTCTGAGAGAGCAGCCATGCAGAAATTCACTCGTTTCACTTCGAAGGCCGTTCCGCTCAACCGCGCGAACGTCGACACGGACCAAATCATCCCCAAGCAGTTCCTGCTTGCAGTGGATCGCAAGGGTTTTGGCCATCACCTCTTTCACGATCACCGCTGGCTGGATGCCGAAGAAACAAAGCCCAATCCCGACTTTGTACTTAACTTCCCCGTGTACAAGGGTGCAGGCATCCTCGTCGCTCAGGCCAATTTTGGCAATGGTTCGTCGCGCGAACACGCCCCCTGGGCACTTCTTGAATACGGCTTCCGCTGCGTTATTGCGCCGTCCTTTGCGGATATTTTCAAGAACAATGCGCTCGGCAACGGACTGCTGCCGGTTGAACTTAAACAAAGCGAAATCGACCAACTTTTCCAGGTGCTGGAAGCCAATCCCGGCATGGAGATCACAGTCGACCTCGAAAAGCAGACGGTCGATGCGGGCAGTCTTCACTTTACCTTTACCGTTGACCCCTTCCGCCGCTGGATGATGCTCGAAGGTCTGGATGCCATCGGCCTCACACTTCAGGATGAAGACAAGATCGCGGCCTACGAAGCCTCAATGCATGCCTGGCGGGTCCACGCGCTGCACTAAATAATCTACGTTAGGAAAGGTCGGCATAAACTGCCGGCCTTTTTTTCAGCAAGGATCAAAGATCCTTAGTCCTTTGCGTGGCCAGACAAACAAATGGGAAGTCGTTGATGCAACTTCCCATTCTTGTTTCTTGTGGGGGCCGAGACAATTGGTCACCGGGCCCCCTCAATGCCTCGCCGGATTATTTGTCAGCGAGAATCTTGCGCACTGCCATACGGCCAGAGTTGATGGCAAATGCGGAAGCCGTGCCTTCACCCACCTTCAGGTCATAGGAGTCGCCGTACACGCCGCCGGCGTCATGACCGATGGCATAAAGCCCCTGGATGACATGGTCGTTCTTATCAAGCACCTGCAGGTCGGCATTCACCTTGACGCCGTTCAAGCTCGTGAGCGTATTAAGCTTGCCGCGAACCACATAGAACGGACCTTCGCTCACGGCGCGCAGATAGTACTTATCCTTGCCGAACTGGTCATCACGGCCCTGCTTGGCAAACTTCGTCATCATGTCAGCGGAAGCCTTCAGCGTGGCGGGATCCATGCCGGCCTTCTTAGCGACTTCTTCAATCGTATTGCCGATGAAGACGTTGCCCTTGGCTTCGTTAGCCTTCAGGAGCGCATCGAGCTGCGTAGCAGCCTGATGGCGCTGAATGAAGTTGCCGCAGGGATTGGGATAGCCTTTGCCTTCCGTGGAGAATTCGCGCTTGGTGGCTTCGTCAAAGACGATGTAGGTCCATTCACCCGTACGAGCGATGGCATTCGACGCCTGGGGCCAGTCAATCGTCAGCTCTTCATTGAAGAAACGGCTGCCGGTGCTGTCCACATAAAGGAGCCCCTGACGGAAGAGCGCGCGCACCTCTTTATTCGCACCGTTGCAGATGGCCTCGCCCTCGGCTGGCATGAATGCGCCGTTGATCATCATCGGCCCCATGTTGTCGCCGATGGCGCCGACATCCATGGCCATCTTGATGCCGTCACCCGTACGACCGGGCGCGCCGACCGGAATCATGTCGATGCCGGTGAGCTTCTTCACCATGTCCACATTGAAGTTGTAGCCGCCGGTGGCAAGAATCACGTTCTTGGCGTTAACGGTGATGGTGTCGCCCTTGGCATTTTTAGCCACCACGCCTTCAACCTTACCGTCCTTGTAGATAAGCTTCTCTGCCGGCGTGGAGAGCAGCAGCGTGCCGCCCTTGGCCTTAAAGGTTTCAACCATGGCCTTTGGGAGCGAACCGGCGCTCGGATAGATATGCCACGTCAGATCAGCCTTGTCACGCCAGGCGGTCTTCACTTCCTTCCAATGCACGCCGTGGTCGTAAACCCACTGGATCGTGTCGCCGGAGAGATCAACGAAGGCCTTCACCAACGGTGCATTGATGCGCCAGTGGTGATAAGCAGCCATTTCATTGAAGGCCTGAATCTTCGTGAGCTTGACGCCTTTTTCCTTCTGCATGAAGGATTCCGCGGCAAACGAACCTTCCATAAAGTTGCCGGCACCGCCCGCAAAGGCATTCTTCTCAAGCATCAGAGTTTTGAGGCCGCCCTCAACGGCGCTCACGGCCGCGACTGTGCCGCCCGCACCAGCACCGACCACAACGACGTCAACGTTATAGGTCTGGTCAGCTGCCCACGCCGGAGCAAAAGTCATGGCCACTGCAGCCGCGATCAGAACTTGCTTCATATATCTTTCTCCCTTTGATGAGTGAGGTGTGCTCGCGAGGTTATGAACCTCGTGCTTAAAGAGAAAGATAAAAAATCATTTCCTTAAGTAATTTTGCAGTCGTCAAGAGTCGGCATCAGCGGAACTGAGCGCCGCTTTAAGGCGCGGAATGAGGAGTGCGAACTGTTTAACAGAATGAACACCATACGCCTTATAAATCTGAGCACGGTAAACCTGCACAGTGCGTTCGCTCAAATTCAGACGTTCAGCAATCGCCGCGTCGTTCATCCCATCCATCATGAGGTCGAGCACACGGCGAGGGCGTTCCGTGAGCGACGCTGCTGAGGCCGCCAGATTTTCGGGCAGTACCGCGCCCGCCGCCAAAAGTTGGGAACGTTCAACCGTACGCGCAACAACCTCCAGAAGTTTTTCAGGGTCTACGGGCTTCAAAAGGAAATCATCGGCCCCGGCCTTGAGCGTAGCGATGGCTGCATGAATGTCGGAATAGCTGGTGATAAAGACAATGGGAACCCTTGAGCCCATCAGGTTGAGTTTCTCCTGAAGTTCCGGTCCGGAAAGATCGGGCATGCGAACATCTAAGAGAATGCAGCCCGGTCTGGAGCGATCAAAATCTTTGAGAAGATCAAAGCCGGACGCATAAGCAGAGACGAGCCAGCCCTCACACTCAAGCATGAACTTTAAGGAGTCTCGCACCTCTTCTTCATCATCAACGACGCGTATCAATGGTTCCTGCGGTTTCATTGACTTCATTTTTTTGGCTCCTCTTTATTGTCGAGCGTATTCGGCACCAAACCGCTCGGCATCGATTTTTTCACATCACAAGTCTCTTGAATTTCACGGTCAGCAGCCTCTCCTTCGAATTTCAGCGGCAGTTCGAGCACCGCTTCTGCGCCCCCCGCCTCAAGCGCCCGCAGACTGAAACTGCCGCCGTGGGCTTCTGCAATCGACTGAATAATGACGATGCCAAGGCCAATGCCCTCCTTCTTTTCGCTGCTCATCGGCGCCATGTGCCGTTCGAGCTCGCCAGGCGCCAGACGTCGACCAGTGTTGACCACTTGAAGCCGCGCGCAGCGGCCGTTGGCAGAAAGATTGACGCGAACGGATGCACCGTCTTCCCCATTGATGCCGCCTGCAGCGGCTTCTGCCGCATTTTTAAGAATATTCAAAACCGCAAGTCCCAGCTCAAGTTCGTCTCCCGGGATCTCTACCTCCACGGTCTTGACGCGCGTCGGCACAGTCAGCCGACCTGAACGCCGCAAATCGGCAGCGGCTGTTTCCACCAGCAAATCCAAACGAACGGGGGCTTCGCGCGATGTTTCTCCCTTGGCATAAGCTCGAACCTTCTGCAGAATGCGGGCAGCCTTTGCACTCTGCGCATCTATGGTCTTTAAGCAGTCATTCATTAAATCCCGGCGCGGGGTCGGTGCGGCAAGCAGCGTCTTCAGTGCGCGGGCACGATAGCGAATAGCCGAGAGCGGCTGTCCCATTTCATGCGCAAATATCGAAGAAAGCTGACTCACAACCCCAAGACGCGAGAGCGCCGCAAGACGCTCTTCAGTCTTCAAAGCCTTGTCTTCAATTTCTCGCTGCCGAACATAAGCATCGTTCAATTCCCTGGCACGAGACTGCGCCAAACGTTCCACCGAGACGGAATGGAATACAAATCCCGCCAGCAAAGCAAGCGCAGCTGCAATGAGGGGCCAAAAATCTCGCCAAATACGGCTGAGCGTCCAGTCCCGCAGATAGGCGTAAGGCCCGATTCTGAGGACATGGAAGACATCATTGACTCTTGAAAATTCCGTCGCAACGCTCCAGCCCATACCGCTTGACGGATCAATCGGCATGGCAAGAATCGTTTCCACCATGCGTTTTGTCAGCTGAGGCGCCATGTTGTCGGTGGTGAGTGCCACTGTCCACCCGGGAAAGAGTTCCGTCGAGCGCAGGCACGACTGATTGCCCCCCGAAACGAGCGCCGTTGGCCGGAAGGACTGCTTGAGCTGCGGCCATTTGGCAATCAGCGTTTCATATTCACAGACACGAAAAACGCCGATGTCGGCTTTGCGCTCCAAAAGCAGCCGGAGAACTTCCTGCGGTTTGTCGTTGGTGAAATACTGCTTGAAAAAGAACCGATCTGGATTAAACCCAGCATTGGCAATAGCGGCAAGCGGCAGCTGATAGTTGATGAAGTTCGCTTGACTATTGAAGACGGCTCGAGCGCCCTTCATATCTGCGATCGTTTGAATTTCCGGATGATCTGCGGTGGTCACAAAGAGTGCCGCAGTAAAACGATTGGGATCCGGGAAGCGGGCGGTATAAACAGTCGCAAGCGCATAAGCGCCGTATGACCGCAGCTCCACATACTGCCCTGCACTCATGAGCGCATAGTCAACCTCATGCCTTTTAACCGCTTCAGAGAGAGCCGGCAGTTCGTACTCTATAAACTGGAAATGGACGTCAGGCATCATGCGGCGCAGATGCGCAACCAAAGGCCTGCGGATATCGGTTTCGCCCGGTTGGTAATTATTTTCGCCGTAAGCCAGCATCGGTTTTAAAAAACCGAAACGAACAAGCGGCCGGCCATTGGGCGGCACCGCCGACAAAGCGGCCTCATCGGGCGAGAGAATGGCTTCCTCTTGCCCGATTGAACGCCCATCCAAAGGAACTTTGATGTCAGCATTCCCGCCGGCAGAAACACTGAAAGGCGATAAAAGCAGCAATATTGCCAAAACCATCGATGCCCAGAGCCATTGAGGCAGGCGATGCCGCCGGCATTGAAAGATGGAATAAGAACGGTGCGAGAACATATGCCTGAGTATAGGTGAGCCGCAGATCCGAAGAAACAAGGCCCCCCGAGCTTAACGATGGGCTTGAACTCAAACACCTGCTGGCGACGATCTTTGATGAACTGCGCCTCAGCTGTGTCAGCAGCGAATCCAGTCCATACGCTTCCCAATCATTCACGGCAAACTAAGGTCTTTCGATGGATCAGCGTTTATCCACCTTGAGGATCTCTGCTCAACTTTCTATAGTTTTCTAGAATTTATGGATGGCGTATTGCTGTACACCTGTTGTCTGTTAAGTCACCCCCACAGTACCGTTCGCTTTCTCATGAACGACCTGCCGCTCTACTTCGCGCTTACCTTCCTCACGATTCTCTCGCCTGGCGCTGGTGTGCTCTTCACCGTGACGAGTGCGCTTCGAAGCGGCTTTCAAGATGCATGGCAGGCTCCGCTGGGTAATGTCCTCGCATCAGCCTGCGTCGCTGTAGCCTGCGCGGCCGGCATTGGCGCGATATTGACTGCCTCACCGCTCGTCTTCAGCATCGTGCAGGGACTCTCTGCTCTGGTACTCCTTTATCTGGCCTGGCGCAGCTGGCATGCACCGGCTAACGGCTTTGCTTCGCTCGCAGACCCTGCGGCTGCCGTCCATCACCCGTCAGCACCCCCTGCCAAACGGCCGCACGGCGCCTCGCTTTTTACGTCAGCTTTTTTGCTGCAGCTAACGAACCCAATGCTGTACGTCTTTCAGGTTTCGTTTCTGCCTCAATTCATCACCCCGTCAGACCCTTATGTCCCGCAGACAGCACTCCTCATCGCCATTTTTGCCGGCAACGGCATTGTGATTCACTTTGCATACAGCTACGCTGCAGCCTGGGCGAGGAAATTTCTGGCAAGCCCGCGGGCAGCACAGCTCATCAATCGCATCAGTGCTCTGCTCTTTTGCTGCTTCGGCGTTAGTGTTCTTTTGAAAGCGCTGATCGGCAGCTGATTATCACTGCGGCAAGACGCCTACCTGTCAAAATCCATGACCGTGCGCGCCAAAATGCCGGCAGCATTCAGAAAATCGTCCATTGCCATGTATTCATTCGGATTGTGAGAGCCAAACCGATTGGCAACAAAGAGCATCGCAAAGGGAACGCCTGCCGCCGCAAAATTCATAGCATCGTGCCCGGCACCTGACGGCATCCGCTGCGTGCCGATTTTCAAAATATCTGCTGACGTTTCAAGCTTTTTCATCACGCCTTCGTCGGCCTCCACGGGGGCAATGCGCATCAGCGGATCTGTCTTAAAAATGACCCCCGTCTCTTCTGCAGTCTCCTGGAGAATGGCTTCAACCTTCTTTTCGAAGAGGTTCAGTTCGGCTGCCGAAAGTGAACGAGCGTCGAGCGACACAATGCACTCGCCCGCGATCTTATTCATCGACGCAGACGGGCTCGTGCGAATCACGCCTGTCGTTGCTACCAGATCACGTCCGAGCGAGAGCTCGTGCTGCCAGAAGTCATAGAGTCTGGAAGAAAACCTTGCACAGGCAAGCGCCGCGTCTTTGCGGTACGGAAAATCCACTGCCCCTGCGTGTGCGGTCTCACCGATCGCTTGAATCGTACGGTGACGAATCAATCCGCGAATGCCCGTCACAACGCCGACGCGATCAGTGACGGCATTATCCAAACGAGCGCTCTGCTCAATGTGAACTTCAATAAAAGCGGCTATTTTTGCAAAATCGACGCAATGTTTGCCGGAACTGACTGCTGCCGGATCCACACCGATACCCGTCAGCAATTCCCTCAGCGTTGGACCGGCTGAACCAGACCGCATACGGCGGCTGAGATCGTCTTCAGTGAGTTGTCCCAACATACCGAGTGAACCGAGGAGACCTTCCTCTTCTCCGCGCATGATGACAACGCGAAAGTCCCGCTTGGGTGAAAAACCCAGATACTGCATCCACCGTGCAGTGCAGAGCGCCGCCACAATCCCGGCCAAGCCGTCATAGTTTCCGCCGTCGGGTACGCTGTCACAATGACTGCCGGACACCACCGCAGGCAATTCCGGGTCTGAGCCGCGCAGGGTTCCCCAAACATTGCCGGCAGGATCTGTCTCAACTTGAAGCCCAAGTCCGCAGCACACATCGCTTAAATACTTGAGCACCCGTCCTTCTTCGGGCGAATAGGAGGTTCGCGTGACGCCTGTGAGCGGTGCCGGCGACTGTGAAAGCAAACGAACATCCGCAAAGATCTTTTCGGCAAAAGCTTGGGACTGCTCCGTAAAGTCCGTCTGCGCCCAGTTCAAATCGTGCATGGCCAGCTTCTCCTTAAGCACATCGTATTGGTTCGCCGCCCGCGGCAGCCTAGTCTTCAACGTCAAAATGGATTATGACGATTCAAGCGTTCTTCCATCGCTCGAGAGCTCGGCAATCTTCCCAAGCGAACACCATCTTTATCAGTCTTTGCATTGTCTAAGAGTGATTTTCTGCCTTAGAAAGTAAAGTGATCACTCACTTTTGCCTGCCGCTGATCTCATAAATGCCAGGCACCAGCTCCTCCAAAAAACTGCCGCTCTCCAGACCCATCTGAAGAGCGGCAGCAACAAGGTTTTATGGCGGCAGCTTTAAGTAGCAGCCAACAGCATCAATGCAGTTCAACGCCGAGGAAGTCCAGCGCGGTCTGAACATGAAGCGCTGCACCCTTGACCAGCACTGATTCGTCCACACGGTAGCAGCCGTGATGCTGGGGCCAAACAGCGCCCAACGCTTCATTACGTACGCCAAGGAGCACCATAGCGCCTGGAATCTTTTCCTGATAATAGGAAAAGTCTTCACCGCCCATCATCTGAGGAGCTTCAAGCACACCGTCCTCGCCGAAAATCTTCTTGGCAGCCCCGGCCGCTACATCAATCATCTTCGGATCATTGATGGTGACCGGCACGAGGTATTCGTATTCCACTTCTGCAGTGCCGCGCATGGCTTCAGCCGTCGACTTGGCAATGCGTGTAATACGTTCAGCGAAACTGTTGCGCACCTCGGGATTAAAAGCACGCGTCGTGCCTTCAAGTTCTGCCGTGCCTGCAATGACATTGAAGCGCGTGCCGCCGGTGAATTTGCCCACCGTCACAACGGCTGTGTCGATCGGGTCGAGTTCACGGGAAACGAGGCTCTGGAGGTTCTGCACAATGGCCGCGCCCATCACTACGGCATCAACCGCACGCTGCGGCTGTGCGCCGTGGCCAGACTTGCCGATAACCTTGACCTTGAAGCGGTCGCCGGAAGCCATCATTGCTCCCTTGCGCATCGCAACCTTGCCGGCGGCTACATCTGACCAGACATGCATGCCGAAGCAAGCATCCACACCTTCGAGCGCACCCTCTGCAATCATTGACTGCGCACCGCGGCCAATTTCTTCTGCTGGCTGGAAAGCGAACACCACTGTGCCCTCTTGAGCTGATCCTGAATGTCATGAATCATGTGCACGGCAGTGAGCAGCATCGAGATGTGGCAGTCATGACCGCACGCATGCATCACACCAGGATTCGTGCTGGCATAAGGCAATCCGGTTTCCTCCTTCACCGACAAAGCGTCAATATCGCCTCGCAGGAGAATCGTGCGGCCCGGCTGCTTCCCGGAAATGCGTGCGAGCGTCCCTGTGCCCATACCGCAGGGGCGCCATTGCACACCCAGCTTGTCGAGTTCTGCGCGGATGCGCTCCGCCGTTTTGAATTCCTTGGCGCTTTCTTCCGGATGCTGATGGAAGTAGCGGCGCATTTCGACCTGATAGTCAGAGTATTTAGCAATAAGGTCCTGAAGTGTCATTTCAACGGTCCCGAAACGAAGGAAGGCGCTTTCCGCGGGGTCCCTGAACGCCCGGGGCTGCGCCTTCGCTCAAAAATAATGGATTCCACTATATGCCGCAGAGCGCACGGCAAAGATGGCAGATGGGTTAAAGCAGCTTCACAAAGAAACCGGCGAGCAGCACAGAGGTGATCGTCACCGTGATGAAACCGCCCACAATCATCGACGGGAAGAGCCGGCTCATCAGATAGTCCACTTCATCCTTGGTCGCCCCTTCATCGTTGCAGATCTTTTCAGTCATGATGGCATCGAACGGGAATCCGTAGAGAGCCGTCAGGCAGTTGGCAAAGCCAAGGTAGGGCGAGATGCGCAGAATGCGGCCGACAATTGCGGCCACGATGCCCATACCAATCAGACCTACGACGATCAGCGTAAGCATCGGTCCAATCAAGTCAAAGAGCATGGACGGCGTGCAGTCGGCCAAGCCGGAGTACACGAACATGATCAAAGCGAGGAAAAGGAAGTCCTTCGACCCCGTATGGGAGAGCACATCCGGTTCAAGAAAACCGAGGCGGCAGAAGACGACGCCCATCACCAATGCCCAGATGGCCCCGTTGACCGGCGTGAGCATGCCAAGCACGAAGGCGATCCAACCGACAATCGCGAGCTTCAAGAGGATGAAAAACGGCGTATTCCAGGAGGCTGGAGTAGCGAGCAAGCCTGCGCGTGTGCCGCCGTCGGGCAGCGCAATAGATTCAGCCACAATCTTAGTGGCGTCCTTGCTGGTCCCTTCAACTCGGCCTTCTCGATAGTCCTTCAGCAAGCGCTGAGCTTCGCGTTTGAGACAGACTGCCGTAAGCGGGTAGCCGGCAAAGCCCTGAATACAGTACATGGAAATGGCAAATACGGCTGCTGACGTGAGCCCAAGATCATTAGCCGCCTTTTGCATAATGGTCGTCGCAACGATGCCGCCGGCGAGCGGGGGCAAACCGGTGATCACCAGCGCTTTATCCATGAAGAGCGGACAAACCACCCAAGCAAGACCGCACATACCGGCCAAACCGGCCAGACAGATCACGACGGTTTTCCACTGCTCAAGCAAACGCTTGAGGCTAAAGAGCGTCCCCATATGGGCGATCAGCAAAAAGATGGCGACAGAACTGCCAACGGGCAGCAGCTTCGAGTCTGCAACGACGGTCTTCGGAAGAAACGTCCAGAAGCAGCACAGAATAATGACTGCCGAAATAAAGACTGAAGGAATCCAGCCCTTGGTCAGTTTTGCGAGCCATTCACCCAATAGGATGATGACCAAACAGGCCACGAAGGCCGACATGAAGTTGTACGCCATTGTCATTGCAATATTCTCCTCATCGAGCATCCGGCGCTTGTCGGCGGGAATGAGCGGGTCCCCGCTCACAAACAAGATGAGATGCTCTGCTTGTCTTGCATTTTGAAACTCAAATGTCGACAAAAAAAGAGGCGGGATAGCTGCATCACAGGAATATTCAAGAATGTTCTGATCCTAAATTTGACTTCTAACCCTTAATCCCTAAGCAATAGCGCCTAAATGCAGACGGCGCATTCTCGCGAGAGAAATGCGCCGTTTTTCATAGACCTTCAAACAGATCTTCATCTGTTATGCAGATTGCTGATCCCGTATCTCCTGAGATTTGCGCACAAGCGCTTCAAAGAGCGCCAAGGCCTCTGGACGATCTGCCGAAAGCATTTCCGGATGCCACTGCACTGCGAGGTAAAAAGGATGTTTAGGATCGTGGAAACTTTCAATAATGCCGTCGTCGCGGCTTCTGCCGTCCAGTACCATGCCGGGAGCGAGATCCTTCACGCACTGATGGTGGCGGCTGTTGACGCGAACCTCCTCACAGCCCATGACGTCAGCGGCGAGTGTCCCGGGGACCAAATCCACCCAATGAGTCGTAACGGCATAGTCTTCAGGCTGAGAATGAACATCCTTCGAAATATGATAGGTCGATGCAATATCTTGCACGAGCGTGCCGCCCGCAGCCACATTCATCACCTGACAGCCTCGGCAGATGCCTAATGCCGGCTTTCCAGCACTGCGCGACCATTTAGCCATCAGCATTTCCTGACGATCCCGAGCCGGGTCTAGCGCTCCGCATTCCGGCAGCGTTTCCTCACCGTAGAGCGCAGGATCGATATCTGCCCCGCCTGAAATCAAAACCCCGTCCATGCGCTCGAATGCATCACGAAGAATTTCTTCAGGTGCATCAAGAGGCAACAGCACAGGGATGCCGCCCGCACGAACAACGGACTGCATATAACCATTGCGGATATTGAGGAAGCCCTTTTCATTGAGACCGCCCGTCACTCCGATCAAAGGACGGCGGGGAATCGTCTGAGTTGCCTGAGGCATCATGATTGAAATGGAAGGAAGAAATAAAGATGTCCGCGGCATTTGCCATTGGACGAATGTGCTTGAGGGATTTTAAGAAGCTGTACCCAGTTCCCCAATGCAAAGCGCCTCAAGGACCACCCAGACCGCTTGAGGCGCATCAAGAAGGAGACTTTGCTGACTGCTACTTGCGGCCTTCTTCGAGCGCTCGATCGGCCAGTTTGGCATTTGCCGCCTCTACTGCAGCAGTCTTCGCCGCAGCAGCTTCCAGCTCCGTCTGCAGAAGCTTCACCATCATGTAGCGGTTAAGCACTTCACGGGCAAAAAGCAGATAGCCCAAATAAAGCTCGCTCTTACGAAGTGAGATCTGTTCCGTGCCGATTTGCACGAGGAAGCTCTGCTGAGCTTCGTCAAGCATACCCAGAATGCGTGTGCAGGCTTGCGGGGTAAAGTTGTCACGCACAAGCTGCAGATCCTTTGCCAAAAGAATGGTGTTCTCACGCATCTGCCCGCGGAAAGGAGAATGGCTGTTGGCAACATAATTTTCCGCCACGCCCAGCTGATCTCTTAATGCATGCCCCACTTCCTTCATGCTTGTAAAGGCGCGGTAATAGAAGTTTCGCGCGTCATAGTCGCGTTTAGCGCCGCCCCCCTGCAAAGCCATACTGTAATAATCGCCGCGCCGAAGCATGATTTCGTCGTAAAGCGTTACGGCTTGATTTTTCAGTTCACCCAAACGCTCATAGTCCTCCCGCAGGAAGGCTTCAAGACCTTCGGAATAAAGCGTGAGTGTCAGGTCCAGATTGTGGTTAACCGAAGTTGTCAGCAATTCACGTATCGAATTCTGATCGCCTTTATAGACATGCTTGGCTTCCTCCACTACCGCCTCAGGCTGCTTGCTCAATAAATTGGTGCGCACAATGATCGCAAAAGCAGTGATCATGCCGAGGATCATCATCGGGCTGCCGAGCCAGCACATCAAAGTAGCGACGAAACCGCAGGCCGTAGCCGCAGAGAAAGCCGTCATGAACCATCCGGAAATGACGGTCAGCACACCCGAAATACGGTAGACCGCACTTTCACGATCCCAAGCACGATCAGCCAAAGAAGATCCCATTGCGACCATAAACGTAACGTAAGTGGTCGAGAGCGGGAGCTTCATGCTCGTAGCTGTTGAAATCAGAATGGCGGCTAAAACAAGATTCACGCTCGCCCGCAGTTCATCAAATGGAGGTTCAACTTCTCCAGGCGGAAGTTTACGCTTCACAAAGCGTGAGTCTATAGCACTGAAAACAGACTTCGGCAGCATCTGATGAATAACTTCATTCATCTGAATGGCACTGCGAACGATCAAGCGCGCCGGGAGCGACGAACCAAACTGCTCCTTGCCGCCGCGAGTGGCTGACGAGAGATTCACCGCCGTCTGAATAACACGGTGAGCCTTCTTAGAGAACCAAAGCGTTAAGCACATAATGAGGCCGGAAGCACCGAGAATGACTGTAGGCGTGACTTTCACATCGCGCAGTCCGCCCATCATCATGCCGGGATCCATGCCGGGTTGGGCCTTCCAGAGCATCACGCTGTCCATGGCCGCTACCGGAACACCCACAAAATTCACCAAGTCGTTGCCGGCAAAAGCAAAGGCCAGTGCAAATGTTCCCGCGAGGATGATCACGGGAAAGATGTTCATTCGAAAGAAGAGAATCAGAGCCTGAAAAATAACCGTAAAAAACGCAAATGAAGAGATCAGAATGATGCTCGTGTGCGTTTCAATCCACTCAATCCATTCCGGATGCATGAAGCTTGCGCCGCGTGCGCCCTTCACCACCAGGAAGTAGAGAATGGAGGTAAGTGCAATGCCGCCCAACGTGCCGCCCAGCCACCGGTAAATTTTCTCGTAGCTGAAAGTAAACAGCAGTCGAAGGAAGTACTGCAGGATAAGCCCCGTAAAAAATGCAATGACTACGGATGCCAGAATGCCCATAATCATTGCCAGCGCCTTGCCCGAATTGACGTATAGGCCAAGGTCAGTGAGCGGATAACCGTTTGCCCAAATCTTCCAGCAGGCCACCGCAATGGTGCCGCCGAGGAGTTCAAAAACGATGGAAACGGTAGTAGAGGTGGGCAGCCCTAGAGAGTTGAAAGTATTGAGCAGCAGGACGTCCGTCACCATTACTGCACAAAAAATCACCATCACTTCCTTGAAGGACAGCATTTCCGGAACAAACACGCCCGTCTTGGCTATCTCCATCATCCCGGAGCTGAAGGTTGCCCCTAAAATCACGCCGACACTTGCCACGGCGAGAATGACCCAGAACGGAGCCGTTCTGGAACCAACGGCAGAATTAAGGAAATTCGAAGCGTCATTGGAAACGCCGACGAAAAGGTCACAGCAGGCAAGCGCCGCCAAGAGTCCTAAGAGGGTATAAACAAAGAGTTCCACAGCAGTTGCGTCTCATTCTTTGCCTCCTGCAGGCGCCGCATTTCAACGCTGCGCCCGCAAAAGGAGGGGCCGTCCATCAAATCCGTTTAAAGTTTTGATAAGGCAATCTTCTTATTAGCGAAAGCCGCAATTTTAAAAAAAGCTCTATGCAGCCGTAAAGAGCGTTTTTGCATCTCCCTCGTGAGAATCAAAGGACTTTTTTGTGCGCACAGCTCAAAGCGACTTCGCATTCCCAGCCGTGCTTGCCTCAACTTTCGGGCGTTTGAGATAGAGCCAGATCAGCATCGGCAAGAGCAAGATGCCCGAGAAGAAAATGACGAATTTGAGTCCGAGCCACATGCCGAGTGCACCGCCGGCAATCGGCCCTATGACGCTGCCGATTTGCTGGGCAGCATACGAAAGACCAAAAATTCGGCCGCGATCCTCGGGTTCCGTTGAATTTGTCAGCACTGCGTTGATAGCGGGGAAAATACCTGCAAAGGCCAGACCGCCGATGAAGCGCCAGAAGCCAAACTGCCAGAGATCATTCGGAATGGCCTGGATCACGCCGAATATCGTCGTGCCAAGGAGTGCGGAATAAAGCACCGGTCGGTACCCCCATTTTTGTCCCGCAATCCCCCAAACCGGAGACGCAAAGACGCCAGAGAGACCCACCGCCGAAAAAAGAATGCCGGTTACGAGCACGATGCGATCCATGCTCCCCTGGAGCTCAGCCACATAAAGCGGCATGATCGGCTGCTGAAAAAGAATCGTCATCTGTACTACGCCGGCAGTAATGAGCATTCGCTGCACAACCGGAATACGAAGAAGATTGGTCTTCTGCCGCGGTGAATTCGTCCCGCTTTGCGGCTGACGTCGTTTTTGGGGTTCCTTGATCTTAAAAATAATGAGTACGGTAATCGTCAGCAGCGCAGCCGCACCGAGGAAAAATGTCGCACGCATGCCGAATGCCTCGGCAAGAATGCCGCCGACCAATGGGCCGATCACACCGCCGGCCGTCAGACCGCCCTGCATGGTCCCCAACGCAAAGCCTAATTTTGTTTTAGGTACGCTCGAAGACAAAATCGCCAGACAAGCGGGCCAAAGCCCTGCGGCAAACCCCTGAAATGCACGCATGGCCAAAAGCTGCCACTCGTTTTGCACAATGCCGCCAAGCCCATAGCTGATAGCGAGCAGCGCTGCCGCACGAACAGCCATCATTTTCTTTGAACGCTTATCGGCAAGCGCCCCCCAGATTGGCGCCATCACCCCGGAAATCAGGAATGAAACCGAAAAAACCAGACCAGACCAAAGATTGACGTCTTCCTGCGCAACATGAAGTTCTTCGAGCAGGTACATCGGCAGAAACGGAATGAGCATCGTATAGCTCAAACTCATTAGAACCGATGCCGTGGTGAGAATGACGAGCGTCATCTTCCAGTTGGCGGAATTCTGTGCTTCTAATACCGCTTGCTCATCACTCGGTGCCGGCGACTTTGCTGAGCTCAGCCGAGTGTTTTGGGCTTTATCTGGCTGCTCCTCAGACAATACACTTTTCTGTTCCGCTGAAGCGCAATGAGCAGCGTTGTCCAACGCCCTTTCAGCTTCTGCAGCTTCCGTACGCACGCGTTCCCGCACACGAGCTTCAGCGAGTTCAGCTTCTTGCTCGATGCAGTGAATCTCGTGCGCGCCACACTTGGCCGGATCCATAGGCGCAGATCCTGCTGAGGCAGCTTGTGCCTCATCTGCAGAGGGGCTGAGGGGAGCGCGTTGTTCGCTGGGGTCGGGCGAAACGTTCACGCTTTCTTTCTTTTCTTCCATGAGAGCCTCGAATGAGGATGAGTTGCCAGTTCCATTGCCGTCTGGTCTGCATAGGCACTTTGCGCATCAGAAGCGCGCAAAAGAGAAAATGCCCACATACCGCCGTATAGCAAACTGCACATAGAACCGGATTGAGAGGCCTGAAACGTTTGAACAAGGTTTCCCTGAGAGGACTGTCCCAGCCAACCGTTTTTGAGCTGCTCAAGGCCTAAAGTACCTCATTATGAATACTAGCGCTGCAGTCCTATCAACTGCCATAGTGTTTATGTATTCAAGCACAAAGGTTTTCCTAATCGCCCTTCTGATTCTTGGAGAAGGGGCGTTCCAAAATTCAGATTTCACCGGTGCCTGGCCCAGCAATCCCAAATAAATCATCGAACCGCAGGGAACAGCTGATCGACGAGATCACGCAAAATCAATTCAAAGTCGCCAACAGCAGGGGTCACAAGCAGATTCTGCACATCCGTTCGGTAAGGCACTCCGTTTGAATCTGCAGAAGCTCGTCTCCAAGCTGTAGCAGCCCGATCGAGTTTCCAAACCGCACGCTGCGTCTCTCCCGTATAGAGGTCACGATAGTCAAGCGCCACCATGGACGGCGGATCTCCCGGCAGCATTGCGCCACGTCCCGAAACAGCAACTAAAAAGCGGCACTGTTTTGGCCGCGGACTTTCCTGAGCCGACAACATCACAGCTTTGTATCCACGATCGCGCAGCGCCTGACGCACTGCAATGTCAATCGTTGGTGAGTGATCTGAAGCAGCCGTCAGACATACGGCTTCACCGGCAGCAGGCAGACCTGAAATCAATCCTCGTGGATCATGCGAACGGGCCGACAAGTCAGCCGGCTGCTGAACATTAGTGGTGCAGCCGCCGAGCAGGAAGATACTGGCGCAAAAACCAACGGCAAAGGCGCGACGAATAATCGACATCTACTTCCTCTCGAATTTAGATCTTCTGAGATTAGCGCAAACACAGTGCAGCTGTCGTCTCAATAGGCCGTATGAAAAACTCTCGTTTTTCCTCACCATTGTCGTCCAATGCTGTTGGTCAAACGCTTTGGAAGCAGTCCCCCCAGCTTCTGTTTGTTCACTATTTGCTTCATCCGTCTGAGGGTGGGGAATCGATCGAGAGATACTCGTCGGCTAGAATCCTCCCGTCACAAAGCTGCACGCTGACTTGTTTGATGTGCGGCACACTTTCAATAGTTTTCACGTCATGTCTCCCTCCCGCCCGAAGCTATACAACCCCAAGCTTGTCTGCGCCTGCGCTCTGCTCTTCACTCCGATTTTTGGGGCACTTTTGCAAGCACGCAATTGGGAAGAGATGGGTATTCCTGAGAATGCCAGAGCAAGCCGCGTCTGGGTTCGCTCCACTGTTTGGCTCATTGTTGTCTATTTGGTTCTGCAGGCACTCTTTCGCAATGAAGAGATTGCCAATTGGCTTGGCCCTTATTTCCTAATCGTGCTCTGGGGCTCGTGGATGCTCACAAACGGTTGGCGCCAACTGGCCTTTGTCAACCAAACCTATGGGAAGAACTATGACAGTCTACCGATCGGACGCCCGATGATTCTCGGCGCCGCAGGGTGGCTCTTCTACGGTCTTATCAGCTTCACCATGGCCTTGGGGCTGTCTTTGGCCGGTATAGAACCCCTCAACCAATCGGCCCCCGAAAATGGTGTCGTCATCCGTATCCCAGAGGGTTCTGACAAACCTGTTATCGAACCGCTTCCGGCTCCGGACGACAAGAATGCAACAACAGCGCCGGAGCACCAAGACACAACGTCGCCTGCGGCAACCCATGCGCCGGCAGCGGATACGACGAACCAGTCTCACTCTTAACACCTGATGCCAAAGCAACCGGACGAACGGTTCCCCATCCCGCAGCCACAAGCTTTCACCGAACCGGTGCTGGATCTTCTTGGCGGCGTGGCTCGACCGCGGCCGCTTTCCGGCGAAGAAGCTATTCGACGCCTCAACGAGATGGAAGCGCGAGCACGCGCCGGAGATCCGGAAAGTCAGGCTGAATTGGCTCGCCGCCTGCTGACCGAAGCACCCAACGCCCGCAAGAATCGCCGCGCATTGATCCTTCTGCGTCATGCTGCGGCTGCGGGCTCGGCAACCGGACTGCATCTGCTGGCATTGCTTCACCTGCGCGGTCAAGGCCTGTCCCAAGACCTCACTAAAGGCGTAGAGCTCCTTGAATCCGCAGCTTATCGAGGCTCTAAAGCCGCTCAAGCCGATCTTGCACACGCTCTGCTCGACGGTATCGGAACCTGCGTTAATACAGCGAAAGCACTTTACTGGCTGCGTTTGGCTGCTGCTCAGGGCGATGAGCAAAGTGCTCTGGAAGCAGCCCGCATCCTGCGCGACGGTGAGAGCCCATCCGTCCATTCCGAAAACAAACAGACTCTCAACGAAAGCACTGCCCTATCCCCGCAGAATACGCACCAAGCAATATTCAATACGGACCATCGGCAAGCGGAAAAATATTTCACTGAGGCCGCCAAAGCAGGTATCCCGGAAGCTCAGTATGAGCTCGCTGAGCTGCTTCGGCGCCGAGAGGTGAGTGAACGCGATCCAGCAGCGGCCCGCAAATGGATGCGAGAAGCAGCTTTCTCCGGCATTGTGGATGCTCAGTTCCGCATTGGAGTAGCGAACTGGTCTGGTATCGGCGGCAAAGTCGATCAGCGCGAGGCTGTTCGTTGGCTCTGCCGCGCTGCAGAAGGCGGTTCCGCCAAAGCCGCGGCAATGCTGGCTGGTTTTCTCATGACGGGAAACGGTCTCGCCTACTCGCCGGCTCGCGCTTGGGCGCTGTTTATGCGTGCAGCCAAAATGGGCAACGAAAATGCTGCTGCCACAGCAAAAATTCTTGAAAGACAGCTGCCTCTTCAGGAGAAGCGAGTGCAGCGCTCGCTTTTGCGCATCAAGGATTCGAAGACTTTTCTCGAGAAGCTGATACCTCGCTCCGAACGCTAGAACTGCGCTCCCAAGGCTCTTCTCGGCAAAAAATTTAGACAAAAAAAGAGTCATTGCCTCTTTCGACCGAGGTATTCGGCTGAAGGCTCACTCAGAGAAAAACTCAAGGGAGGCCTCCTTCAGCCGAATGCCCCGCAATGGGACGTCAGCATATGCGCTGTTGTCCGCTCGATGCAGATGCAATGACTCGAAATACCACCAAAGGAGATGTCTCGGTTACCCGAAACATTTGCCGCAATCACTTGCGACATGGATATTGTCGCACTCCGTATCAACCCTTAGAAGGGGATTCTTTGTTTTTCTTGTAAAAGAATTTTGTTTGCTTGTTACTAAACAAAATCGTTCGGACAGCCATCCTAAACATAAGGGTTTATATCATACCAATTAGTGGGTATTGTGTGTTTCCTGATGCACAAAAAAACATACTTTTGAACGTTCAACAGAGCACAATCACGGCCAAACAGCCGATCATATCGATCTCTGTCTGCAGCAGATGCGGTTGATTCCTCTTCTGAAAGTTCTCAAACGCCGCGCGCGAGTGATACAGTAGACATATGCGAAGCTCTGCCGGTCAGCGCGGAGCCCCAGAGGCGCCCCACCCGACATGTTTATAGCGTGTAGGGTTGACTCCTTCGCATACCACATTCTTCATGCTGCCTGAAGCCACCCCGAGACCTGTTAGGCGGAACAATACAAAAACATCGCTTTTACACAAGGATTCTTATGAACCGTCTTGAACTCGTAGACCGCGTCGCCGCCCGCAATACGGCCTCGAAAGCCGAGGTTGACCGCATTATCGTGAGCGCCCTCGAAGAAATCATTTCGGCCGTGCGCTGCGGTGAATCCGTAACGCTGATCGGCTTCGGCACCTTCAAGGCCGTCGACTGTGCGCCGCGCACCGGCCGCAATCCCTCCACGGGCGAATCGATCCGCATTCCCGGCACGAAGAAGCCGAAATTCGTACCTGGCACTTCCTTCAAGGAGCTCATCAACGAGACCAAGTAATCCAGCCTTTCATAAGCCGCCCACATCAGCGGCTTGAAGTTGGATGATCCGAGCGGCAGACTCAGATTTGAGTTCTGCCGTTTTTTTGCCGCTCAACGCGTCATGAGCCGTCTTGGCGCATTCACGTCAACGGCGTTCAATGAATGTTTTCACAGCCCCTTTAAGCGCTGAAACAACCAATTCATTCGGATAGTCACTTCCAACAGCTGGCAATGTTGCAAAGATCCCTCTTGGGCGACGATAGATCTGTAAGGCGAAAGTATCAACCCGTTCAGACTTAAGCCAGACAGCAAGCTCTAAAAGTTTCGTATTGGGAAGATAGTCAGGGTGAGCGGTGGTTCGACATTCAAATGGAATCCCGGCCTTTTGAAGCATTCGAAAAGCTTCAAGAAAGTGCAGAGCCGCATGAGTACGCCCCGTTACTCGTTCGTAGAGCGCTGCATCCGTGGGCGGGGCTTTAACATCAATACCTACCCAATCCAGCATTGGCAGTACACGTGCGAGACGCGCGGGGATAATGCCGCCGGTATGCAGTCCCACTTTAAAACCCATTGCTTTAACACGAGCAACAGCGTCCGGCAGCGCCGAATCAACGGTCGGTTCCCCGCCCGAAAAAACCACTGCGTCCAAAAGTCCCCTGCGCCGCTTCAGCAGTTCTTCAAGCCTGTGCCATGACTCATGTGAAAGCGACGGATCAAAATCCTTGGGCTGCATCCAAGGATTCTGGCAATAAATACAGCGCCACGGGCAGCCTTGAACGAAAGCTACCGCTGACAACTTGCCAGGATAGTCAATCGTGGTAAAAGGCGTGATGGCTGCAATACGGAGCGCCTCGGCCGAGGTATGACCTGTATCGGAATCTTGCGGAAAAATCTCGACGACAGGCCTTGACTGAGGCGCTGAAGAATAAAGCTCCGCCATCACGGTTAATTCAATTGTGCCCTATTGATGTTTTTACTTGCCGCAGCAAGGACGATGAATTTCTCCGTGGTGGGTCGCCGCACCTTCCGTGAAACAGACGCGCTCTTCAAACTCCCCCTTTTTGCCAATATTGAAGCTCTGCACGGGACGGTGGTAACCCATCACCCGCGTCCACACTTCGCAGGGCTGACGCTCGGAATCTTTGAGTTCGATCGTATTTTTAGCTTCAGTCATGAGCATTCCCTCACTTGTGATATCTGCTTAAAGCAGGAAAAAGAACTATAGCAAGATCCTCTTCCCGCAAGCATTCATTTTTTTAAATAGCAACAATTAATAGTATTGAAGCAACAACGATTACACCAGATGTTGTCAGCTGGCTGCCGCCCGTTCTTTTTCTGCCTTTTGATATTCGCTGCGCTTCTTGGCAATCAATTCAGCATCACACTTCGGGCAGAAGTCATGTCGCCCAGAGAGGTAACCGTGCTTCGGACAAATCGAGAAGGTCGGCGTCACTGTAATGTAGGGCAGTCGGAAATTTGTGAGTGTGCGGCGCACAAGTTCACGGCAGGCTTGCGGACTCGACACCGCCTCATTCATATAAAGGTGGAGAACCGTACCGCCCGTATATTTACGCTGCAGATCGTCCTGACGTTCCAACGCCTCAAACGGATCGTCCGTGAAGTTCACGGGAAGCTGAGAACTGTTGGTGTAATAAGGATTCGAGGGTGTCCCTGCTTGAAGGATCTGCGGGAAGCGCTTCTTGTCTTCCTTGGCAAAACGGTACGTCGTGCCTTCGGCTGGCGTTGCCTCCAGGTTGTACATATGATCCGTTTCTTCCTGAAAACTCACAAGCTTGGCTCGCACATAGTCGAGAAACTCAAGCGCAAAAGCGTGTCCCGCTTCTGTCGTAATGTCTTCCTTATCGTCCGTGAAATTACGGATCATCTCATTGATACCGTTGACGCCAATGGTCGAGAAGTGATTGCGCAGCGTTCCCAGATAGCGCTTGGTGTATGGGAAAAGACCGCCGTCAATATGACGCTGAATTTCTTTTCGCTTAATCTCAAGACTTGTTTTGGCTAGCTCAAGCAGATAGCTGAGGCGCTCGTAGAGATGCTCTTTATCGTGCTTAAAGAGGTAGCCCAACCGTGCGCAGTTGATCGTTACCACACCCACAGACCCTGTCTGTTCCGCGGAACCAAAAAGACCATTGCCGCGCTTGAGCAGTTCACGAAGGTCTAACTGGAGCCGGCAGCACATCGACCGGATCATATTGGGCTTTAATTCCGAATTAATGAAATTCTGGAAATAAGGAAGCCCATATCGAGCCGTCATATCAAAGAGCTGAAGCGAGTTTTCGCTTTCCCAATCAAAATCCGGCGTGATGTTGTAAGTGGGGATTGGGAACGTAAAAACGCGCCCTTTGGCATCTCCCTTCATCATGACTTCAATGTAGGCACGGTTAATCATGTCCATTTCCGGCTGAAGCTCGCCGTATGTAAAGGGCATGGTCTCTCCGCCGATCACCGGGTGCTGTTGACGGAGATCTTCCGGGCAGGTCCAATCAAAGGTCAGATTTGTAAATGGAGTTTGCGTCCCCCACCGTGAAGGAACGTTCAGGTTGTAGATCAGTTCCTGAATGCTCTGCAGAACTTCACGATAGGGCAGATTGTCTTTGCGGATGTACGGCGCAAGGTAAGTGTCAAATGACGAGAATGCCTGCGCACCAGCCCATTCATTCTGCATGGTCCCCAAAAAATTGACGATCTGTCCCGTTGCAGAAGAGAGATGCTTCGGAGGATCAGCTTCAATCTTGCCCGCCACGCCGTTCAGACCTTCCTGAAGAAGCGTCCTAAGCGACCAACCGGCACAGTAGCCCGAGAGCATATCAAGATCGTGTACGTGAATATCGGCCTCTCGATGCGCACGTCCCACTTCCGGCGGATAGACAAAATTGAGCCAATAGTTGGCTACAACTTTGCCGGCAACATTCAGTATGAGACCGCCCAGTGAGTAGCCCTGATTGGCATTGGCATGAACGCGCCAATCCTGTCGATCCAAATATTCGTTGATTGAGCTTTCAACATTGACCCAGCTCTTCTTCGCATCACGAGCCTTCGCCCGTGATTCGCGATAGACGATATAAGCACGCAGCGTTGGGAAACACCCCGCTTCGTAGAGTCCGTGCTCAACAGCATCTTGTACCCATTCGATCGTGGGAGTGCGTGCAGCATCGTGCTTCATGAGACGAGGCAACACATATGTCTGAACAATCTCACGCGCTCGTGCAGCATCGAATTCCTGCGTGGCCAGCCCCGCTTTGACTACTGCCTGCACAATTTTTTCCGCATCAAAGTCCCGCACGGCTCCATCACGCTTGATGAGATGCAGAGGGAGAGATTCAGTCATTACGCACATCCCCAAAACAATCTTATTCAACAATAAATACAATCTATAGTTATAAAGTTAAATTTTTACAACCATATGTTGTATTTGATTTTTTTTAAATTGCCTTCAACTATAACAGGTCAGTTTGACCTCCGCCTCCACCTAAAGAGGTCTTGACAGGCGCGTCGTGCTCAAAAATCACCTCCTGAATCCTTCTAAACTCCTTGCACACCACGGCATTTGGATCTTTCTTTGCTACGGAATTCGATAATCAATCGTTAACCCGAATGTCTCTCTCTACTCCTCAGTGAATCACGCCGAAAACAAGAAAACGCAAAATACCTTACCGATCGTCGTTTTCACTAAGCTCAATGAACAATTGAACAGCTCCATACTTTGCACTGAATACGTTTTCAGCAGGGATTATCCTTATGGTGCACTAGTTGAAAGTGCCTAGAATTCTTATTGGATCAATTCCTCCTTCCGACTCACTTGAGTCGGCAAGGCGTGCGTCGACATCGGGCGCTTCCGAGGGGCTGTATTGGAATGTCCGTCCGCTTAGCGGGTCGTCATTACTAATGCAAGCATGCCGCGTCCGATTGTTGTTCCAGCCCGCGATGCCAAAGCACCGCGGGCTTTTTTTTCTGAAGTGTGAAGTGGTATGGATTTTTTGGACACATACAGAGTCCAAACCATGCAATGCGGTCACGTTTTACACAAGATGTTGTTTACAAAAATAGACCGCAAACTTAGATGCATTTAATTCTCATTTGCATATAATTTTCCAGCGAAGGTCGCATTTCTAAACCTACGCAGAAATACGATCATGACCTCAGGCATCCCTCTCCATCAAATCGCACCAAAACGGTGCGTTGCAAAATATAACATTTTGATTCATATCAACTAACATTCATTCCTTGACACTGCCTGTACATCCGCACATTGTCATGCCTTCGCTTGTAGACAAGTTGTCCAATCAAAGATATTCAGAAAACTGCCCTTCACATCCGGCCACATTCGGCTTTATTGCGCTCTTTCAGCCTCCGCTGACAACAGCGGCTGCCTAGTGCAAAAGAAGAACTTCATCAAGATATGAAACTCATATCTCCTCATCCATGTCCTGCATGACCTCGATGAAGGCGTGCTCTCAGGGCGCTATGCTGTGCAGTACCTAGAAAATCGAACAGCTGTCGGGCGTTGTTCAGAATAATCACCAGCCAGGCCAATAGTGTGAATGCTGACCCACGCATAAGAAGACCGATACGAAAAAGGCTGACGACGTCCCTTTCCGTCGTCAGCCTTTCTCAATTTTGCAGCCAATCAGATGATGCAGGACCAACCACATCATTTGTAAGCGTTTGAGGAGCAACGCATGTGCATTTGTTTTATTCGCTGCGGAATTAAAGTTACCCTTTTCACAATTCACATGCAAACCCCTAAGGCATATTTTATCTACGCACCATTGTGGTGCAATTTAGGTGTTATTCATTAATTAATCACCGCAAACACTTTGGTATGCCACCTTCTTTGCTCATGATAAGAAAGCGCTATTAAGTAAATATACGTATACCGCCTCTTATTCGTTCAATTATCTCGTCCATCATCCATTCAGCCGATGAACAAGCTCCCATCCGCGACTCTTTGACGACTCTTTATTTGAATTTACGGCTCGACCGATACAATGAGGACACTATTGGCTTTCTGCGCTTTCAATGCGTCGGAAGCGGCCCTCATGCTGGTTTACTTATTTCGCAACGACCATGGAAAAACTCTCTCCGAAGGAAGCAGGCCTCGAACGCATACGCGACCTCGACGTACTCTCGACCATTCCCGAAATGCTTGCGCTACAGGTAGAAAAGCGTCCTGATGCAGTCGGTTGGAAATCTTGGGATCCGGTGAAGAAATCGTGGCGCGACTGGACGTTTCGGCAGGGCTACGATGAAGTTCAGCGTTGGCGTCACGCCTTTGCTGGTCTTGGCCTCACTCGAGGCACTCGCGTTGCAATGCTGCTGCCGAACTGCATCGAAGCCGTTCTCTTCGATCAGGCAGCCCTGGCCAACGCCCTGACGCCGGTGCCGCTTCATGCTATCGATACGCCAAAATCGTCGGCCTACATTCTCAACGACTCAGGCGCAGAAGTTTTGGTCACCAACAAGAAGCTCAAGTGGCGTTTGGTGCGTGAAGCTGCCGAGCTCCCCAACCTGAAACTTGTTGTCATCACAGACGATGATTTCGCTGATGACCCCGATGCCGACATTCCGATGCTGAGCTTAGAAACGTGGCTTGCCAAAACGCCGGATGCGCCGCTCCCGCCGGGGCCGCGCTCGACAGATCTTGCCGCACTCGTTTATACCTCCGGCACGACGGGTAATCCCAAAGGCGTGATGCTTACTCACCGCAACGTGCTCTCCAATCTCCGGGGTGTGCTTCAGAGTCTGCAGCCCTATGCCGATGAAACGCTTTTGTCGTTTCTCCCGCTTTCACACACATTCGAGCGCACAGCTTCATACTATCTCGCAGTGGGTACCGGCCTGACGCTGGCCTTCAACCGCTCCATCGCAACTTTGGCGGACGATCTGAAATCCATTCGTCCAACCATCTTGATGTCGGTACCACGCGTATACGACATGATCTATGGCAAGCTTCGTGATGGCCTCGCCAAGAAGCCCGCTTACGTCCGCTACCTTTTTAACTGGGCAGTCGAAGTCGGTTGGCGTCGCTTCTGCCGAGAAAATGGTCTGCCCATAGAACCTTCCGGCCGCGCTTGGCTTGATCCGCTTGTTGCGGGATTTCTTGACAAAAAGATCGGCAAGCAGCTTCGTTCTGTTTTCGGCGACCGCATTCACCTCTACATCTCTGGCGGCGCAGCTCTCAACCCTGCCGTTGCAAAGGTATTCCTCGGGCTCGGCGTTCCTATCTTCCAAGGCTACGGCATGACGGAAACCAGCCCCATCATTGCTGTCAATAAAGTCGGACAAAATCACCCTTCAACCGTTGGTCCCAAACTTGACAACATTGAAGTAAAGCTTGGGGATGGAGGCGAGCTTTTGGTGCGGGGTCCCTCTGTTATGCAAGGTTATTGGCACCGAGAAGAAGCTACACGAGCCATTCTGTCCGATGATGGCTGGCTCTCCACAGGCGATGTTGCCGAGATATACCAAGACGGCTGCATTCGTATTACCGGCCGCATTAAAGAAATCATTGTGACGAGCACGGGCGAAAAAGTACCCCCCGCCGATCTGGAAGCCGCTGTCGAAACCGATCCGCTATTTGCTCAAACACTTGCGGTAGGTGATGACCGCATCTGCATTGCACTGGTTGCCGTCGTTAATCCCGACGAGTGGCAGCGTCTCTGCGCGGAACTGAAGCTTGATCCAGAGGACCCGAAGTCGCTTGATTCGCGAGAAGCCCAGCAGGCAGCCCTCAAGCGTATTAAAAAGGCTGCAGCTGACTTCCCGAATTACGGTGTTCCACGTCTCGTCAAACTTGTCCGCGAACCTTGGACAATTGAAAACGGCATGCTGACGCCGACCTTGAAACTCAAGCGAAGCATCATCACCCGCCGGTATGCCTCTGACATTGACGCACTTTACGAAGGTATTGCGCCTAAAAAGAAATAAGTCTGCAGCTGCGTTCTTTTTCAACGTAAGAAGAACGCAGCCAATTTAGCATCGTCAGCAACGCTCATCGGGTTTTCACTTAAATCATCTTTCTATTTTTGAGCGCTTTGCAACGCATACTGCTCCGCACAAAATTCGCCGCCAACTTTCAGGGGACCCAACCTCCAGCCCGCGTCTGCGCGCTTTAGGCGTTCCTCATTTTTTCATCAAATGACGCGCTCCACCCTCGCTCGACTTTTTGACTGTGTCACGATTCCCGCACTTCGTCGACGAACCGTATCCCTGTGGCCGGATCGAGAGGCCTTCCGACAGTTCGACTATGCCGACAATCGTTGGATTTCACTCACCTGGAAAGCTTTTGAAGCACAAGTGCTGCGTTGGCGGCATGCGTTTTATGCGTCGGGACTGAAGCCGGGCGACCGTGCTGCGATGCTGCTCACCAATTCCATTGAGGCTGTCATCTTCGATCAGGCAGCTTTGGCGGCAGGACTCATACCTGTCCCCCTCCATGCTGTTGACACACCGGGATCATCCGCCTACATCCTTCATGACTCCGGCGCAAGAATTCTTGTGACCTCCTCGCGTGCAAGATGGAACGCACTGCATGCGGCAGCAGGCGAAACACTGCCGATGCTCGAACAGGTGGTGCTTTTGAATGAACTCGACGACGAGGTAATCGACGGCGTTCGCATCTCCGGTGTTGAGACGTGGCTCGCGCGCGGCAACGGCACGCCGAGCGAAGCGCTTCCGCCGGAACCCAGCCCTGACGATCTTGCCGGGCTCATTTACACCTCCGGCACCACCGGCCGTCCCAAGGGCGTAATGCTGACTCATGCAAATCTTGTCGCCAATGTGGCCCAGATTTCCGATGCAGTCGAAATCACAGAATCCGACATCTATCTCTCATTTCTGCCGTTTTCCCACACTTTTGAGCGTACCGTCGCTCATTACGCAGCCCTTGCTCACGGTGCCTCGATGGCATTTGCCCGATCAGTTCAGCACATTGAGAACGACTTGGCTGATGTTCAGCCCACCATCATGTGTACTGTTCCGCGCGTGCTCGAACGTCTTTATCAAAAGCAGCAGCTTGAACTCGCGAAGGGTTCTGAAGTCGAGCAGCACCGCTCTCAGTGGGCTGCCGAGGCTGGATGGAGGCGATTCTGCCGTGACAACGGTCTGCCCATTGAACCTTCCGCCCGAGAAGCGCTCGACGAAACCGTGCTTCCGGTACTAGACGAAGATGTCGGCCGCAAAGTACGCGGACTTTTTGGCGGACGCATGAAAGCGATTCTCTGCGGCGGAGCAAGTCTGAATCAGTCAGTAGCTCGCTATTTCTGTGCGATGGGGGTGCCGCTCCGTCAGGTTTATGGACTGACGGAAACAAGTCCCATCGTCTCCTTGACGCGTGCCGAAATGAACCATCCCGCTTGTGTGGGGCAACCTGTTGCCCAAACGCAGGTTCGCCTCGGTGACCGCGACGAACTGCAAGTGAAAGGCCCGCAGGTCATGCAGGGATACTGGAACAAACCAGCTGAAACCAAGCACGCCTTTACAGAAGACGGATGGTTTCATACGGGTGACCAGGCAGATCTGTCTGACGGCGGCCGCGTGCGTATCAAAGGACGCATCAAGGAAATCATCGTCACGAGCACTGGCGAAAAGATTGCCCCCGTTGATCTCGAATTCGCTATTCAGGAAGACCCGCTCTTCGAACAGGTATTCGTCTGCGGCGAAAATCGCCCCTTCATTAGTGCTGTACTGGTTCTTCAGCCTGACCTATGGAAAGCGCTCTGTGCCGAAATGGAACTCTCTGCAGACGATCCGCAGACGCTGCACGATCGAAGCATGCTGCGCTATTTGGTCAAACGCGTGCGTGCCGCCGCCAAAGATTTTCCTTCTTACGGCATTCCGCGGTCCATTGCCGTTGCGGACGAGCCATTTACCGTTGAAAACGGCCTTCTCACGCCAACAATGAAACTTCGTCGAGAAAAGATACTGTCTCGATGGAAAGATTTGATTGATGGGCTTTATTCCGGCCATCCTGCGGCTTGATTGACATTAAGAACGGGCTCTCAGTTCCAAAGAGAGCCCGTCGCGTATTTGTGGGGTAGGGCAAACTCAAACTTTTTCCCTACATCTGCACACAATTGTCTTCAAAACGTTTAGACTGCCGCCGCAATCAATCTCGGAAATTCCCCAAACGCCCTTCGCGGATCTCATCCCCGCTTTAAGTGTTTCGCGGACCTTCCGCTCGAAGTTTCAAGCTTCGAGCCGATCGAACATCATTTACGTGCCGTACCCCGATCTCTTCGCCTGACGACTTGCAGGCCTTTGAGAATCAAGCGGTGTATTTTTTTTTGCACTCAGAGGTTGTTATGCGACTCCTTCAGACGGCTCTTACGTTCGACGACGTACTGCTCGTTCCCGCCTATTCGGAAATTCTCCCCCGCGATACGCAGCTGCAGACTCAGCTCACGCGCGGTCTTTCGCTCAACATCCCGATGGTTTCAGCCGCCATGGATACGGTCACTGAAGCCAAGCTCGCGATTGCGCTCGCTCAGGAAGGCGGCGTCGGCTTTATTCACAAGAATATGACTGCCGATCAGCAGGCTGCTGAAGTCGCTAAGGTGAAGCGCCATGAATCCGGCGTTGTTTCCGAACCGATTACCATTGGGCCGGAAATGCTCGTGGGCGACGTGATTGCTCTCGCGCGCGAACACCGCATCTCGGGTCTGCCCGTGGTTGCTGAAGACGGTACGGTGCTCGGCATGGTCACAAACCGTGACCTCCGCTTTGAAACCCGCATGAGCGTTCCGGTTCGTGAAGTCATGACGCCGCGTGAACGCCTCGTCACTGTGCATGAAGGCGCTTCGCTTGAAGAAGCCAAGAACCTGATGCACCGTCATCGTCTCGAACGTGTTCTCGTTGTTACGAAGGACTTCCGTCTTGCCGGCCTCATGACCGTTAAGGACATTACCAAGGCGACCGATCATCCGTTCGCCGCCAAGGATGCTCAGGGCAAGCTCCTCGCCGGCGCTGCTGTTTCTGTTGGTCAAGGTACCGAAGAGCGCGTTGAAAAGCTCGTTGACGCAGGCGTTGACGTTATCGTCGTCGACACCGCTCACGGTCACTCCAAGGGTGTTCTTGACCGCGTGAAGTGGGTCAAGCAGCATTACCCGAACCTTCAGGTTATCGGCGGCAATATCGCTACCGGCGAAGCTGCCCTCGCGCTTGTCGAACACGGCGCTGACGGCGTCAAGGTCGGTATCGGCCCGGGCTCCATCTGCACTACCCGCATCGTTGCCGGTGTCGGCGTGCCCCAGATTTCAGCCATCAGCAATGTCGCAGAAGCTCTTCAGGGCACCGGTGTTCCCTGCATCGCCGACGGCGGCATCCGCTTCTCGGGCGATATTTCCAAGGCCATCGCGGCCGGCGCTAATTCTGTCATGATGGGCGGCATGTTTGCCGGCACGGAAGAAGCTCCGGGCGAAGTGATCCTTTATCAGGGCCGCAACTATAAGTCCTACCGCGGCATGGGTTCGCTCGGCGCGATGGGCAAGGGTTCTGCCGACCGCTACTTCCAGGACAACAACCAGGGCAACATCGATAAGTTCGTCCCGGAAGGCATTGAAGGCATGGTGCCCTTTAAGGGTTCCATCTCCGCGATCATCTATCAAATGATCGGCGGTCTGCGTTCCTCCATGGGCTACTGCGGCTGCCGCACGATTGATGAAATGCGCACCCGCGCACGCTTCGTGCAGATCACGGCGGCTGGCATGCGTGAATCTCACGTCCATGACGTGAAGATCACGAAGGAAGCCCCGAACTATCGTCAGGCCAACTAATCGATAGGCAGCCGACTTTATGTCGGAGAAGGCGCCCGAAGCCCGCAGGCAGCAAGCTCAAGCGGTGCGGGCGCCTTTCTTATTTCTGTTACAGTAACGCCCGCGCAACGCTTGAAAGTTTTCGGCCATGTTGATTCTCTGAAAACACTTCAATCGCAAAGCTGCGCACCTCAGTCTCCTCCACAAAAGAAGCATTCCAACCCATGTCTCACGACCGCATCCTGATTCTGGACTTCGGCAGCCAGGTGACCCAGTTGATCGCCCGACGCGTGCGCGAAGCCCACGTCTACTGCGAAGTTCATCCGAACGACGTCTCTGCTGATTTCATTCGTGAATTCGCCCCTAAAGGCATCATTCTCTCGGGCTCCCATATGAGCGCCTATGAGGAAAGCAACGACCAAGCGAGCCAAGCCGTTTTTGAAGCGGGCGTTCCCGTCCTCGGGATCTGCTACGGCATGCAGACCATGGCGCAGCAGCTCGGCGGCAAGGTCGAAAGCGGTACCAAGCGTGAATTCGGCTATGCCGAAGTCCGCGCCCGCAATCATTCCAAGCTTCTTGAGGGCATCGAAGACTTCCAGACCGAAGCTGGCGAAGGCATGCTGAAGGTTTGGATGTCCCACGGCGACAAAGTTTCCGAGCTTCCTCCGGGATTCAAAGTGATGGCCTCTACGCCGTCGTGCCCTATTGCCGGTATGTTTGATGAAGCCCGGGGCTTCTATGCCGTGCAGTTCCACCCGGAAGTCACGCACACCGTTAAAGGCCGTGAAATTCTCCAGCGCTTCGTCCTTGACATCTGCAAATGCAAGCCTGACTGGATCATGGGTGACTACGCCAAGGAAGCCGTTGAGAAAATTCGCGCCGAAGTGGGCGATGAGGAAGTGATTCTTGGCCTTTCAGGCGGCGTCGACAGTTCCGTCACCGCAGCGCTCATCCACCGTGCAATCGGTCAACGTTTGACCTGCGTTTTCGTCGACAATGGTCTGCTGCGCAAGAATGAGCGCGAACAGGTTCGTGAGACTTTTGAAAAGAACATGGGCCTGAAGCTCATTGTGGTGGACGCCATTGATCGCTTCATGAACGCTTTGGCAGGTGTTTCCGATCCCGAGCAGAAGCGTAAGATCATCGGCCGTGAATTCGTCAACGTCTTCCAAGAAGAAGCTGCCAAAATCAAAAACGCCAAATGGCTTGCTCAGGGCACGATCTACCCTGACGTGATTGAGTCTGCCGGTGCAAAAACCAAAAAAGCCAAGGTTATTAAGAGCCACCACAATGTAGGCGGCCTGCCCGACACGCTTCATCTGAAGCTTCTTGAGCCGCTGCGCAGCCTCTTTAAGGACGAAGTCCGTGAACTCGGTATTGCCCTCGGTCTTCCCGCTGAGATGGTCTACCGCCATCCGTTCCGGGTCCGGGTCTGGGGGTTCGCATTCTGGGTGAAGTGAAACGCGAATATGCAGATCTTCTGCGTGAAGCCGATGCCATTTTCATTGAAGAACTGCGTAAGGCCGATCTCTATGACAAGGTGAGTCAGGCCTTCGTTGTGTTCCTTCCTGTAAAGAGCGTAGGTGTCATGGGTGACGGCCGTACCTATGAATGGGTTGTGAGCCTGCGTTCTGTCGAAACCTCCGATTTCATGACTGCCAAGTGGAGCGAGCTCCCTTACGACCTTCTCGGTCGCGTGTCCAACCGGATCATTAATGAAGTCCGCGGCATCAACCGGGTGGTTTATGACGTCTCCGGCAAGCCGCCTGCCACTATTGAGTGGGAGTGACCCGGGAAGAGGATCCTGCCTGAACTAAGCTGAACCATCGCCCCCGTAACTCTTTGAGTTTCGGGGGTTTTATTTTATTTACAATGATTTGAGCGGAACCGAGTGGAACTGACAAGAACTGTTTTCGTATCGGTATTTGTATCGATATAAAGCTGCGCTAGGATGAGCTTGTTACAAATATACCGATACAGGGAATAATGAACGGTATCGGTATATTTTCGGAAAAATTCATTATAAAACAACTAAATGTGTGAAATTTTGCGTACATTTCGCGTATCGGTAAATTTGACGGGATCCGCACCTCAAAATACCGATACGAGCAATCATTCTGTGCTGACTACGACTGCGCTGCAGGCTTAAAGAAGAAATCCGCCTTCCGATACCAAAAAGATATCCGATCGTGACGGACTATACGCACACGGGAGCCCTGCCGGCACCATTGCTTTTCGATGGGACTTTTGGTCGGGCGGTCGTGGAGACCGACGAGGAACACTGACTTTAGGAAAGTTTCCACTCATGACCTTGGCTGAAGCGCGAGACGCGCGATTTGCCGCAAAAAAGGACGTTGCGGCAGGCACCGATCCCTGTCGAAAAAAACTAACGCTCAGACGGTCTGCCGCTAACTCTGGCACTTTTCATCCGTGGTGGACGAGCTAGATGGCTGTATCCGAACTGACTGATTGAACCAAAGCTATGCGAGCCTCGGTCTATAAATGAGACCTTGAAAAGGGCTTAAAACTCGAAGAAATTGATACTGACCGCCGTCGGCTGCTCTTCGACAAAATTGTTGCGGCTCCCGCGGTAGCTATGCGTGCTCGAAAATCGTACTGTATGTCTTCCTTCATCTAGGCAAAAATTACAAAGTTGCAAGATGGGAAATCCTTGTGAACGAATTTACCCAGCATCTATTGCGCAGATCAAACCCCATGAACAGAATCTTTCGACGCAAGAAATAACTGAAAAACTTCGATATTTTGTAATATATCAGAGGTAGACTTTCAATCAAGGCGGGGGCAAATAACCTTAGTTTTAAACGAGTAAATTGGCGATATATATATAGGATGGAATCAACTTTTGCCGAACTGTTTGGACTATCCCTGCCACTCGTATAAAAATGCGTACCGCCCACTTCATCCTATTATCAAATCAAGCGCTAGACATTTTTACGAACTCAAAAACCTTGCTGGTTCATGGTTAAAATGAAGCATGGCCAATGAACAAAAATCAGATATTATATTGATATCGACACCGTATTACTTGATGAATCAATAGATTTTATTTGATGATGACCTCGACAAAAAACGTTCTAAATTGGCGTTAAATTTTAGCAGATGTGAGATTTTAGATGCAACCAATAAAATACAATGAAGCTATATCACATTTTACCTAAAGGACTAGATAAACACATAAAGTTTCTTAAAGCTAAAAGAATTATAAAAAATTTTCAAAAACAATGAAATTCTAAATGATACGTAAAATCAAAGAGCCGCAACGCTTGCGGCTCTTTTTATTTTGTCCGTTATGCTTCAACTTCCTTAGAACGATCTTTCGGTATGAAACATAACGGTCATTTTGGTCTCACTGAGAACTATTACGTGCTGTAGCTTGCTGAGGTTAGAACTTCCAAGCCGCCTGCAGCTGCGCACTTATTCCTCGACGCTTGCCTGTGTATCCGTTCACGCCTAGGTCGAACTCAAAACTCTTAGCTTCATTTTGATAAGTCCAGCCCATCGAGCCGATTCCTGTGCTGCCTTCAAGATCGGTACCACTCAGAATCAAATTGACAGAGTGGTCGGTGACATGTCTCTTAACATCAGCTTTGAACACGTATTCATAAGTCAGCGCAACATAAGGCCGCAAGGTAGGCGTATAGGCATATTCAAACACCGATCCCAATAGAGCCCGGTGTGAATTGAACGTACCAAAACTTTCAACAATTTCAATTGAGCCGGAGGAAGAGGTATGCGCCTCGCTTTCACGGCCATCGTAGAAATAATTCAGGAACGTTCTGTTCTTAAATTTTTCCGTAACTTGAAATTCACCATAAGTACCGAGGTGAGCTCCCCAATAATTGCTGGTACGGTCAAAGTTTGCGCTTACTCCATCTAATGACACAGAGAATTCGTTGCGCAGCCAACCGCCTTTGACATATCCCGTGACATGCAGCCAATCGATCGGCGTGGCGTAATTGCCATAGATACCAAAACCCACATAGTTATGTTTGCCATCACCTTCCGCCTCTCCAACGGGTTCAGTTGTGGCTGTCCGAGTGTCGTATGTTCCATGCCCCATTTCCATGAAGACTCCGACTTCAGAATTCTGTACGTTGAAAGCATAGCCTAAAAGGCCAGTAATCACTGTGGTGTCTAATTCTCCAGCAACATCCAAATCGTATTTCCCTATCCGTGCCGCCGCAAAGGGTCCGGTCTGACGAACACCCTGCCGAGACTTCATCGTGGAATCGATTAAAAGCTCGTCGGCCGCGTACATCACCGCCGCTGACGCAATGCTCGACAGCATCAAAGCGTTCGTCTGATCATCCACCTGGTTGATACTCGGATAACTTGGTGTAGGGTCAGGAGGAACTTCGGTATCTCCTCCTGGAGCGAGATAGGGTCCGGAATAGCCGGAGCCGTAGATGCTGCCCCTATCCTCATCACCGATAATGGGAGAATACAGGTGAACTGTAAAGGTACGATCTGAGTCTATTTTATCGTTCTGACCAGCGGATGCAGTGCAGCCATAAATTATCAAACCAAGCGTCAGCACCAATGGCGTTAGTTTTTCTTTTTCCATAGATTCTCTCCAAGTAGGCGTCTTTGAATATTGAGAAAATAAAAAACTTCTTATCCAATCTCAAAGGCTTTAACACGAAGTTCAGAAGAAAGCGCCAATTTAACAGCACCGGAGAGAACCATTTACCCTCCACTCCGTGAAATTTCATAACGATAGAAAATCACTATTTCTATCAATTTTATTATAATACCCGCATCAACCGTTTCATCAAAAGAATTTTCATAAGCGTGAAATCATATCGTACACATAAATGATTTCACGTTTACAAATAATTTGTGGCATAATGGACAACAATCAATTCCTTTATAACTCCAAAATGAAGGAGTAGTGATCCAATAAAATATATATTTCCTGAAAGAGCCAAGTAAAAATATATTACCCACATCATTAGGCTGTTTTACCGCCCTCAGTTATGTACCACCCATCAAGCATACATAAAGTATGTAGGATGAATTTAAAAATAAACTATTTTGTGTGTCTGTTAGTTCAAAATACACAGAAGATATCTGACAATATTTATTATGCCTCTAATAAATAATACAGAGGTATAAGTTTTTATAATTTATATTTGAAATTACTCTAGGTAACTTAAAGAGTTTTTTGCCATCAATATTTATTTTCTGGAAGTGGGACAGCCTGAACTAAGATGAACAATTATCCCACAACTTTCTTAGTTTATATGATTTTCTTTTATTGGCAATGATCTAAGATGAACTAAACAGAACTGTCAATAACCGTTTTTATATCAGTATACTTCCAGAAAAAACATTTCAAAAAAACGATATGTGTGATTTTT
>SCPO01000161.1_pt1 | contig 56736 bp, 79 predicted proteins | sample 6106821 | NCBI WGS metagenome assembly SCPO01 (sample SAMN10720448, study PRJNA508395) | human gut metagenome | isolation source: Participant 2 stool, 0 month | host: Homo sapiens | collected 2017
TCCTGTAGGGAAGTTATTGCCAGTATCGTCCACATTATAAACTCCGGCTATAGCTGTGTTGCAGTCTTTATTGCAACCGTCTTCTTATCCACGTATCATTTATTCCGATGAGTTCTCCCAGGTCAGTGCTATATCTTTTGTCACGTCAAGATATTGGTACTTCAATCGCCCCACTAGGAATAGCATTGATTGATTCTATTTTGCTCGTGTTCACAAGACCTAATCGTGACACTATTATTTTCGCATACCAATTAGCTTTTATGTAAAGCAAAATCTTTCTGTATCAACTGTATAATATATTAATGTTACTAATTTTGGTTCCGTTTATCAATTTACAAAAGACTTTATTTGCATTCCATCTAATCATAGACACTGCGACTGAGAACGAGTCTCCACCAACATTTGTAACACTAATTACAGACTCATTTATTAATCCGGCATTTAAATAAATAGACATAATCTTATCAATAATGATTATTATCTTTAGATCAATTCTATAGTACTACCGGAACTCATCTAATCCGCTCTTTATTTGATGTTGCATTTTCCATCAGTTCTCCCAGTTTTGATGCAAGCGACTGCATCGTCATTTTTGCGGCATCTCCGCTACTTTGTAAAACTCTTACATTTGCGGCATCCGTTACTGTCGGAAGTTCATTCTCATACACGTCATTTCCTGTTGCCGCAGCGGCGGCAAATGTTGAAGTTTCAGACAAAGCCATAACCATTCTTGTGGAAACCATATCCACCATTTCATCTACTGTCACATTTTGTTCGTTGCCGTCTTTATCCACAGCTTTAAAGCCAACTATATTTTCTAAATTCAAATCACTCATAATATCCAAATTTTATAAAGTTCTTATATAAGTTTTCCACGCTTTAGAAGTGCCGCCAACCGATTTGTACAGCTTCTTCCTACCACCTTTTATCTTGTAACGGGAAAGGTTGTTCCCGTTATAGTTCACGGGATAATCCGGATTGCCTTCGTTGGCATACGCCTCCATTTCATACGGAATGGTATAATATGCCGAACTCGCAGGATGGCAGATAGGGTTTCCCTTAACCCATTCGACAAAATACCGCCAGTAGTATTTTACCCATGAGCCGATAACCTGTGCCTGACGCAGGTGTATGGTTTCGTGCGTCAGGCTTTCCTTACCCGCATAGGTCTGCATATACCTATCTATGTTCTCCTTGTTCTCGGCACGGTATATCATCCGTCCGCACCACATCATGAAACGGTATCCCTTGAAAGGATAATGCTTCATGGCAAGCGCTCAGGAGTATCAAAATCACCCGGCTTGCTTGAGAACAGCATCTTGATTAATTGCCATAATTCTTTCATAGCGTTTCTATTTCAGATTCAAGTTCAGCGATATGGTTATCTATACACGTGTTCACCTCGTCATTAAAGTTTGCTATATCCAGTTCCACACATCCGGCACTTGACCGGGCGCTGCTGTAGATACGGACATAGCCTCCGTTATTCAACGTTTCCTTAGCCAGCTTCAGTTTCGCCAGTTCGTCATTAATTCGGCTGGCGCGTTCCAAATTCTCAATCTTCATGTTGTTCCTCCTTCTTTTTATCCAGATAATCATTCAATGAATCGGCCAGCAAGCCGGACAACATAGGGGTAGAACGTCTTATGATATCCACCTCCTCTTCGTCAAGTTCCACACCATCTACAGTCGACTTGAAGATTTTCTCCGCAAGGAGATGCGCCTTCAAACCCGCTACGTTCTTATATATCCAGTCACCGAAGGCCTCAGTGATGTTACTGGCTATAAGCTTTTCTTTTTTAATCCCATCATAAATAGGGAATTGTGCAAAATTTATTCTCATACTTTATATTTAAATTATCCGCAATAAAACATAACCCAATAATTACCCATACACTTAATGAAGCCGGATGCAAAATCCAAATCAATATAAGACACCTCCCGTCCTCCGGGAGCAGGCAGGATCCGTCCTCCTGTCAATCTTACTCCGCCGCTCATACGTTTGAAGTATATAGTATGTCCCGGAACATCCGGAGGAAGTGTCACTTCTATATTACCCGTATTAATAAACATCACATTGTCATCATTGTTATTCAGGGAAGTGCTGACAGAGATATTCCTCCAGTTGCCAACTATGCCACGGATGGATACATAGCTGTCATTGTTCGGATGAAGGAAAATGTTACCGCCTTCCACGAACAGGGGAATGCTCGGGGTCTTGATGTGCATCCCGATCATGGCATTTGGACTCTGTATATCAATTCCGGCATCATACTTAATCCCTTCAATAGTGACAAACTGCGTGTTTCCCCCGATTCTTACGTTTGCAAATGTCCTTTCGTTATAAAATTCAATTTGCCCGGCAGACAGGTTGAAACCGACGTATTTATTTGTTTCCTTTTCATAAAGGATCTTTGAGGACAATACTCCCGAAGCGATGGAGAACGGACCGATACGTCCTTTATCCGCTGTGATTGTTCCTGTAATCTCTGCATTCTTACATTTGAAATACCCGGTTACGCCATTGATAAGAAGAGTCTCACCTTCATCGTTGTGGGATTTAAGCACATTGTTTTTGAACATGAATCCGGCTACATTCGCACCATCGGCAAACAGGGTGTCAGTAGCGATATTCACAAACTTCTGCATGGCTTCCCAGTTCGAATCCCCGTTGGCTGATGTGGGTGCAGCGGTAACGGAAGCACCGTAATTCTTTACAAGGAAATTATAATAAACTCCCCCTATCAGATATATGACCTTATCCCGGTAATCCGCATTCCAGACATAAGTCTGTCCTGATGTGAATACACCTCTGTCACGGGGAAACGCCCCTGTTGCTCCTGTTGCTCCTATGGCACCATCATTAGCAACACCCACCCCTTTTTCAGCGATAAAATTATTATTCCATGCGTTCGCGTCCGATGCGGATTGATAAGCCCGGACGGCAAACTGGGTGTATCCGGCTGTCGCTGGAACGGATATCTGATTGCTTAGGGTAGCACCTACATGCGCCAGCCAGCTTCCGTTGTATTTGCGTGCAGCAAGATAGAACCTGTTCGTATCGCTCACATTACCGCCTACATTCTGTTTCATGGTAACGACAAACGCTGACGGTGACGGTGTGCCCGTACTGGTAAAGTTTATTGTGCTTACCGGGCTGTCAAGCCAGTACGAAGCGGACGGTTCGACACCGGAAGTCATTTCCTGCCAGTCGGAGTTGACAGCCTTGTCCGATCTCTTCCCGGAAAGTATGTAACCGCCATCCTTCTTCCTTAGATAACTTCCACCTCTCACACGAAGAAGCGGAAGTGGCGGATTGGAAGTCTGAACCTTGCTTAAGTAAGATCCTCCGGCAAACGATACTGTACTGTTTTTCGCATACGGGAATGTTGGCGGATTCCCAATGACCTGCGGCTGTGATACTCTCACCGTCAGCACCGTCACTGCCGTCCACAACCATCGGGACAGTTTCGACATCAACCGCCTGACCGTTCACGTAGAACACGAACTTCAAGCTACTGGTAAAATTACCGGAAGCCACCCCGACACCATCACCGATGGGAACCTCGGCCGCACCGTCACGACTGTACTTTAACTCCCCGTCCGTTGTGGCCGTAGTGACTGCACCGACTGTCTTCATACGCCGACAGGATACCGAAGCTACACTGTAACCGCCGTTCTTGTTCTTGCTGACCATCGTGACCGAAGTGACAAGGCTATAAATTACCGCATCGGAACCGTCCGCCCCGCCACGGACACCGGTTATCTTGAAAGTCAGTTCACGGGTATAGAGCTGCCCGTTCTTCATTGCAGCCAGTGTGATGGTGACCGTATTCTGTTCCGGAACCGACTTTCCGGCAGCGACGGATATCGCCACCGCTCCGGTGGCCTTGCTTGTGCTTGCCGTGAAACCGGCAGGCGTGCTGACTGTCAAAGATTCAAGGGTGAGTTTCTCGGTACCGTACCACATGGACACATGGGTAGTCCATGACTGTGCGGAAGTAGTAACGCCGGTACTGGTAAGAGCGACGCTCACCATCTCATTGTCAAGGTCGGCCATGATATTCGACTCCCCGTCCTTACTCCAACGGTGCACAGGGGCCGGAGTGCTCCATTCACTCCATACTCCATCACGCTTCACACGTTTGCACGCCCATTCCACCTGATGGTCGGCATCCACGCCAAGAAAATCATCTGTCCAGCCTTCCGGTATATAATCATCCTGCTGTTTCGATTCCGGCTTGTCAGGGGTAAGGCCGATGATGTTGGTACGGGTGTAGATCCACTCGTAACCTTTGCCGTCCTTACCGTCAGTCCCGTCTTTGACCATGACCATCCACAAACCATTCCGGTATATGTAAGTACAATGGTCAGCCGTATTTCGGTAGCTGTTACCCTCCTTGGGATTGGATGGATGGGATGCAAATTCACCAAGGAAGGTGATGCTTTCGCCTTTCAGCTCACGCCCGTCCAGAAGCATCTCCCAGTCTTCATGCACGGTCCAGTCGGCTGACTTCCCGGCAAGGATATAACCGCCATCCTTTTTGCGACGATAACTGCCGTTCCTGAACCTTGCGATCCTGATGGGAGGATTGGATGTTTTCACCTTGGAGATAAAAACACAGCCCGCCAAAGTGACCATGGTATTGACCTCGTATGGGGTCTTAGAGGATTCCCAATGACCGCCACCTATTACAGACAGGCCCGGATCACCCTTGTCCCCTTTGGCGGCTGATACAAGCCAGTCCGGATCCTTTTCGGATGGCTCGGAAATAGTGCCCTTGTCATTGACGCACAACCATGTGGAACCGTTATGGGGCACACGGGAATAATATGCGTACTTCCTGCCCGGCTCCCAGCTAGGGAAGTCGATAGGAACGCGGACTGTGCTACCGGTAATTTCATCAATTTGAAAAATCAATCCCGTCATGATGATATCCTGCAATACCGCCGAGAACCTGTCGCAGTTGATCCCGTTGATGGTCATACCCTTCTTCTTGCCGAACCAGCTCTTCATCTGTGCCGGCTCCGGGTCCTAGGTGTTGGCATTGTCAACAAGGGTGATACAGCAGTTACCGTCACGCACGTCTATGATGATATAAGTCTGACGCTCCTTGTCGGTGAAGTTCCCCGTCTGTCCGAGACGCATCTCGTTATGGGGAACGAACTCATATCCGGGACGCGGAACCATCACGAATGTCTTCTCGTCGTAATCTGCGGAAGTGATACGGTACTGTATTTTCCGGAAACCAATAAAGTCACCGGTAGTGACGCTTTTGTCATGCCAGAAGCCTAGGAGGATATCGTCCGGCTTCTGTCCCAGCGGTACACCATCCTCCAGATCAGGGGTGACAGTATAGCTGCCGTCACTATTGGCGGCAAAGCTTTTTATCTTCAGCCCTCCGCCGGGACTTATAGTATTATATCCTTCAAAATAGGTCTGACGGTTGAAACGAAGTTCTGGTACACTCAGAGAGCTGCGCAGGACCAGAGCCTCCAGCTCGGCACGGGCGTCCTCACCGATGTAACCTCCAGAAACGCCGGTAACGAAATCACCGAACTTGGCGTATTTCTTGATGACGGTTCCGCCCAACAGGGATAATAGGAAACCGGTGCGTTCCTCCGTATCCTTGCGCATGAACATGATCAGCGAGCGCAATGCGGAATACACGTTATGGTCTGTCGCAGGGGTGGAGTCGTGGCTTCCGATCACATACACACCGCTGCCACCATCGCCCGTATAGGTCTGTCCCTTTAGGGTAAGGCTCTCAACCTTTTCCTCCAGCTCCCCGATACGGGAATAGGCGGCGGTTTCCCCGACAGTATAAACAGGTGAGTCAAAGGAATAGTCAAGATTGAATTCAAATCCGATAACCCTTGACTGTCTTCCGTTCTCGAAATAAGCCTTGTTGATAAGGTTGACCTTTTGACCGATGCTGTAGAGGTTGTGAATGCCATCCTCACGGTATGCGTCATTTGACATCATCGTGCAGCCATAGGTACTCGGGTCTATCTTGGATTTGGCAGCGTACTTTTCAGTCTTTTCCTTCAGCTCCTGCTCGGCGGCACCCACAAGCCCAAGTTCGGTTATTTTCGTGCTGTCCCAGCCGGAAAGCACATATTCATCTCCATCCTGGGGAAAGAGTACATCACCGGGAAGCGGTCTGCCATAGTCCTCATTCCTGACTATCTCCCAAAGCTGTGCCTCAGGGTTCCATCCGCCATCCTCCAATTTCTCCGGCTTTCCCTCAGGATTGAACTTCACGGCGAACTCCAAACCGTTGAGAAGCCCGGACGCGAAACGTATCCTCAGCTCCTGACCGGGGAGGATATATTTCTCGGAAAAGTTAACACCCGTGTCCCTAAAGCGGTAGGCATTCCATTTTTCCTCGGTGGTTGTACCGTCCTCATTCTCCACCTTGTCCGTCACTTCGATAGTGGTGACATCCGACATGATGCCCGTTCTTCGGGGATAGACTTCATCGAAGATAACCACCTGCTCGACGGCTTCCTCGGTAGTCATATCAGGATAAGCGTCAATGTAAGGAGTGCCTTCGGGAAGCATCAGCCTGCGCTGCACCACGCCGTTCACAACCACGGTCTCGTCAACCGGACGGTAGTCAGATGGGATATTCTTTGTTGAGCCGAAAGCGTAGATACGGGTGGCATAAGTGGACCGGGATTCTGACTGTGACATTTCCTGCACGTTTTTCCCGATTTCGAAAATCACCGCGTCACCGGACTCACAACGCCCGAAATGGATGATGTTTTCAGTCACCCAACATTCGCAATCCCATTTCTTCGCCATCTCAAAACAAGCGTCAAGGATGTTGATGTTATCGTAACTCATCAACTGGGACTTGTTTTCGACTGTGGAATCAATGGAGAAAACAAAATCTTGTCCTTTATACGCATAACCAAGAGCTTTCAGATTTCTAAGGACTATACCGACTTGTACGTCAAGCGGGGCGGTCAGGTTCCAGGACGCCTCCTGTCCGGTCGTCTCCGGGGTATATTTGAAGATTTTGTTTTTCCATTTCCAGTAGTAGGCGTCAAGTCTTAATTCGTAATCGTAGCCGGCGGTATTGGTGTTGAATGCGGGCTTCTGCAAGTCGCACATCTCGAACAATCCGAAGTTACATTCCACGTATGAGCCAAGTTTGAAATATATGGGATTCTCTAAGGAGAACTTTAACATGATGTAGTCCTCCTTCATCAGAGTGAACTTACGCTTGCAGCCTTCATTGATCAAAGTTGTAAGCTGGATAGCACCGGATATGTCTTTGATGTCGATTTGTTCCATGTCTTCAAAGTTCGGGGATAAAAAAAAGAGTGCCCAATTTTGAGCACTCACATACACGACAATAAAACCAATGTCGTGAATTAGCTTCTGTTTGCCGGATTTGGCTCGTTAAACTTGGCTGAAATTTTTCCGAAAGTTCGGTCTAAACTCTGTGCGTAAGTGACACTCTTGCCAGTATAAATAAGATGGTAAACCTCGCTACTATTAGCAGGAATCTGAATATCAACCACACCTTTATACAGCTCATCAAAGAAAGCTTTCTTCTTTGCTTGATAATCAGACTGAGAATTACTCTCGATAGTGAACGAAAGAGTTATTTCCCTCTCATCGACTTTAGGATTATTGATTATTACCCGTTTCCCATGTTCAAGTCGGCTTTTGTTCTCAATAAAATCCTTCATGGAAGCGGATGCCCCAATAACATCAAGAAACCCTCTCCCATTCTCACACCCCATGTTGTATAAGCGTTTTCGCCATTAATTAATAATTCATCCATAGACTATAATTTTGCTGTATTCTTTTTAACTTCTGCTATATCTCTTTGCATCTGTTGAATAGGTTTGACGATTGCCCCTGTATTTTCTGAAATCTGTACCAATTCAAGATAAGATTGTGCTATCAAATCTCGCGTATCATCAGCGATATTCCTTGTTTCCGTATTTATGGAAAGTAGAGCATCTGCTTTTACTGTCAGTAGATTAAGTGATTGAGATTGAATAATATTCTGATTCTTTATCTCTTCTCCTGCAATCTGCAATGCTGTAAACCGCCCGTTCAACTCTTCGCCGGTATCTTGAGACATGGTTTGGAAACCTTTGCTGCTTGCAGACTGGGAAGCTGCTTCCTGTGAAATCTTGTCATATCCGGTTGCTGCGGCAAGCTCGTCACGGAGCTTCATGGCTTCGTCCACATAACCCATGTATTCATCCATCAGCTCCTTACGCTCATTATTGTCAAGCGTACCATCATCCTTCATGGCTTCACCGAATTTATCATACCATGTCCTCAGTTTGTCACTAAACTGTTCACCGATGGCATTTGACAGCATCGCCTGCATGAAATATTTGGATATGTCATCAGCAAAATCCTCCGCACTCTTCTCCATATCCATCAGACTGCTTATAAAACTGTCATACATGGAATCGAATGACATTCCGATCAGGCCCTCATAAAGACTGTCGGTCAGTTCTTCCAGTTTTCCTGCCTGCTCTATATAATCATCCAGCTTGTCGGTAACACGCTCACCGTAACCTCCCTTACCGGAAGATTCCATGATATCCCATAACCATACGTCCGACCGTAGAGCCTTCATCTGTTCGGGGGTCAGATTCCACAAGGAATCGGTGCCGGAGAAATCCTGCATGCCGGTAGCTTTTCTTGCGTGTTCCAGCATTTCATCCGTCCATTTCAGATAATGCTGCCAGCTGCCGTGGCTCTTATGATATCCGGCTTGCTCCTTTGCTATTTGCAGATAGTTTTTATTGACTTCCTCCTGATACTTTACAGCTTCCCTGTAAGATTCAACCGATTTCATTCCCTTGCTTGCCTTCATCTCGTCAGTCAGATCCTCGATGGCCGTTTGCAAAGTTTCATTCCTGTCCGTCAGCCTGTCTATCGTTTCCTGTACTTCCTTGGCGTTTCCACCTATTCCAAACAAGGAGTTGAAGCCTCCGAATGAGATTGCGTTCAGGATGTTTCCTATGCCGTTCCTCAATGACTTGCCGATTGTGACAAACAAATCCCCTGACAAGACATCACCGATAATTCCACTGACAGCGTTCAGAACAGCATCAAGCAGACCACCGACAAGATCACTTAATCCGTCTTTGAGTACGTCAATGATGGACAGAATCCATCCGACAATGGGGACCTCCTTAAGAGATTCTGACGTTTTTCCTATGACATCCTTGAATCCGTTCACGGTTTTGATAATTCCGCTATATGCGTTATACAATCCACCGGATGAAATCTGCTGCAAGCCTCCCAACAAATTTTCCATGCTTGCTTTCAGTATGGTGGCAGTATCAGTCACATTACGCTGGGCCTGATTGGCGATATCAGTCTGTGTCTTCACATTGGCGGATGCAATGTCAGCATTCTGCCGTGCTGTTTCAAGAGCGTTTGCTGCGGCTTGTTTCTCACTTTCCGTTCCGCCCTTCTGCGCTTTGGTGTAATCATCCTGTGATTTCTTTAGTCTTTCCAAAGCGCTGTTTCAATCCCTATGGCACTGATACGATTCTGTTCTGCTATTTGATAGGCTTTTACATCCTCTCCAAGTTTCTTGAAGTTGACTCCACTTGTACCACCCAAAGACTTTTCCATCTGGCTGATGGCGTCAATCAATGATTTCTGGCTTGCCTGATCGGAGTTCTTGAACTTGTCAGTCCGTACATATTTTTTCGCTTCGTCCAAGGCGGGCTTTATCATGTCGGAAAACATGGAACCAAACTCACCGAACACAGTAACCCAATCTATATTGGCTTTTATGGCTTCTGTTTCCTTGTTCTGTATGGCAACATCACGTTGTTTCTCCAGTAACTTTACTTGTGCACTATTAACACCGTTTTCTTCCTGTGCTTTCCTTATTTTTTCCGCATACTCTTGGGCGATAGCCAATTTCTGCTGCTGGAACGTGCCATATTCTTTCAAGTAGTCGTTCAAAGCCTGTTGTTCGGCTTTCAGCTGTCCTTCAGTTACATCGGAAATATCTTTATCTCTCATACTTTCGGCATTGGTATAAGCTTCTGAAATTTTCTGTGCCTGCTTGTCGGTCAGCTTACCGTTACCGGCTTTGCTCCATTCTTCCTCCTGTTTTCTTATCGCATCAATCTGTTTCTGATAATCAAGGTCAATCTGTTTCAACTTCTTTTCCGTGCCTTCTCCCATCAGGTTGATTTCATCCTGTTGGTTCTGACGGTGAAGTGAAAGAAGTTGCCCGTCTAGCTTTTCCTGATTTTCTTTTTGCTTTTTTGCTAGATTTTCCTGTCTGGTCAGTGCGCTTCCGGTTACTCCGCCCAGCTCTTTGTATGTCTTTTTCGGATGCCTCCATCTTATCTTTGGCTTCTTTCACCTGTTTCGATGTAGCCGTCTGATCTTTGATTAAGGCCTCATACCCTTTTTTCGCTTTCTCCCATTCGACTTTAGCATTTGCCAAATCCTCTTGATATGTAGTTTCTTGTGTTTCCTGTCTGTTCTCAACTTCCAATTGGGTATTGATTTCTGACAAGACATCTTTTCTTGCGTTTGCCAATTCATTCTTCAGGTCTTCGATACGCTGTGCCTGAACCTTCATTTCGGAACGGTTGTTTTCCCTTTTAGCTAAATTATAAGCCCATTCCGCACTCTTTACCTGTTGTTCCAAAGATTCGACTATAGCCTGTTTTGACTGTGTTCTGGATTTTACGACCTCTTCATTATATGCTTTCCAAAAACCTGTCAAATCTTGTATATGACCTTTCTCATCAACATATTTCCTAAAGAGTGCCGGATATAGTTCCTCAATGTCTTTCAGGGCTTTGAGTTTAGTAGTATCGGCTTCCACCTCGCTATTAATGGTACTAACAAGATCCTCCAAAGTACGTTTCCTTTCTTCCTCGTCCGTGTTGAGTTTTTCTATTTTCTTGTTATATGAATCTAAAGCACGTTCTGCTGACGTTGTATTATCGGATAACGACCACATGGCCGCACCAAGCCCTACAACGGCAGTCGCCAGCAAAACATAAGGACTGGTAAGCATTGCCGCATTGAGAGCCATTTGTGCTTTCCGTGCCAGTACACGGGCATTGGTAAGGGCTATCTCGGCTATCGTGTGTTTGCTCGTTGCGATAGTAGTAAGCATTACAGCAGTACGATATGCGCCATAAGTAACTACTAATCCAGCAAGTATCTTGCCGACTGTTTCGTAGTTTTCAATCAAAGAAGCAGTCATCTGAATGCCGTCCATAATTACACCTTCCGATTTCTCACCTAACTCGTTGAGAACACTATCCATCGCATCCTGCATCATAGAAAGCTGACCGTTTATCTCTTTTGAAGCGTTTTCGGACATCTGATAGAATCGACCACCAGCGGAAGTAGCATCTATAAATGCCTGCTGAACCATTTCTGCGGAAATAGCCCCCTTAGACATCTCATCTTTGAGGGTAGCGATAGACTTACCGGTCTTTTCAGACATGATTTGCAGAGGATTAAATCCTGCATTAATCATCTGATTGAGGTCTTGACCCATAAGTTTACCGGCAGCGGACATCTGAGAGAATGCCAAAGTCATAGAATTAAACTTTTGTGTGTTCCCCATAGAAACATCGCCAATAGCTTGTAGATAACGGGGAACTTTCTCGGCTTCAATGTTGAAACCAAGCATCATCTGCGTGGCTGCTGTTACATCAGAAAATTCAAGCGGAGAAATTTTAGCGAACTCACGAACTTGTGACATGAGGGCATTGGCTTTCTCTTTGTTTCCCAATAAAGTTTCAATAGCAGTGTCAGCAGCCTGGAACTCGCCACGTACACGAATCATTTCAGAACCTAATGCCTTTAATACTCCAGCACCACCAATAACCGCCAATGCTTTTTTCCAAGAAATAGTGATACCATTATTACTTTCTACGATTTCCTTAGCATTATCATTGTAAAGGGCGTATTCATCCCGAAGTTTCTTTACGGAAAGACGCGCTTCGGCTTGTTGTTGGGTTAATCCAAATAAAGCTGCCTTTTCTTCATCAAGAGCTTTGCGGGCAGCATTGTATTCTTCTAACTTGCTATTTGCTGATAACGGATTCCTTTTCAATGCTATACGATAAGCATCCCCAAGTCGTTTTACATCCGCTTCAATATCCTTAACTACCGCTTTTTGAGCAAGAATCTTCTCTGTGAATCCATTCACGGCCTGGGAAGCATCGAAGATTTTCCTTTTGAATCCCGTTTCCATCTCCGCTCCAGCTTTGGCTGCATTAGTCACCAACTCATCCAATCTTTGGTTGGATGCAGCAAGTTGGGCATTCAAAGCCTTGAAAGCAGCAGGAGTCTGCGTGCCATCCATGCTCATTAACTCCTGCTTTAATTTTGCAATTTCATTACGAAGTCTTACAACTTCTTCCCAGTCACTACCTATCTTAAAATATAATTTTGACATATCTATTTCTTTTTCCTACGATTAGCCAATTCCTTACCACTGATTCTATTCACCTTCTGACCACCATATACTGCGCGTAATTTATCCCGTTGCATCATCAGCAGATTCCGATAAGGGATAATCTCAAACACTTCTGTATAACTCAGATGCAGCGTGTCAATCAAATGGGCTATCTGCCCGAAGAACGTTGTGTTTCCTACTGTTTCGGTCTTGCTGCCAGCATCGACACGTTCCTCATCGAGCTGACACACTGAAAAGCCGAAATATCCATCATAGAGAAACAGACTTCCAAGGCATCTTTGACTTCTTCAAAAGTGCCGTTCTCCAATTCTTTGACCAAACTATCATTCCCGCAGATAAAGCATGAAATACCTTTCAGCATATCTTCAGTAGCTTCAGGAAGCTCTTTAATAGCTTCCATGACATTATCTCCAGTCATGCCGATATTGGAAAAATGATGAATGGCACGACAGATAATTTTAATTGTAGGAGGTTTAATGGTATAAACCATCCCTCCTATCTCCACATTCATGAAATCCAGCCCTAACAAAGCATCAGAAACCGTTTTTGCTGCTTGATTCATATTCTTAAACTAAAAGGGGGAATGGTATATATCCATCCCCCGGTTATCACTCTTGTGCTTTTACCAATGTTATCTCTTTTTTAAGAGTGGTATCAACTTCAGAAGGAGTGGTTTTAATATCTCCTGACTGAGTGACGTACCCCACTTTCGACACTTCATAGTGAACGGTAGCCCCAGCATTCACCTGCTTTGACTTGACCGTTGCACCGTCCAGCTTTACGGTCGCATCGGAAGGAGTAGGTACAATGGTTACTGTAGTTCATGCCTGCAAAGCTTTAATCTGCCCTTCTTCATAGTTATACTCAGAAGAAACACCTTCGATTCCCGGTTCCTGCACCAAGCCTTTTACAGCGATTGCAATTGCCTTATCCGTATTGGCTTCACGGGAAACAATACGGCATTTTGGGAAGATGAACCAGACATCATCATCGGTCAGACAGAACAATGCTTTGTTGATAATAACTTTATCCAAAGCACGCTTCCAACCTACATCTTTAGATGTTGCCTGAATAACATCGCCACCCATGAACGCTTTCTTGGTCTTCCAGTCATATTGTCCGATAGAGAAAGCGGGCGATACTTCTCCCGGCACATCATCGTAACGGTAATTCTTTCCCGTTAATTGGTTCTTGTACCCAGTGACGGAGGCTTCCGTTTCCTCAATCTGCCACGTTTCCCCGTGTACATTCAAAACCTCATCTTTCGCTTTGATAGCGGCTTGAATCAAAGTCTTTGCGATTTCGGGGGTAATGTCTGCCGTTACCTTATCAATATCGGCAAACAAGATTCTTTTTATTCCTACTGCTGAAATCATAATCTTATAGTTTTACATTTATTACTTCAAATAAAATTCTCACATTCACGTAATGGCATTTCAAAGCTGCATCCGCTTCCGCGCCAATTGATTCGATAGAGTAACGATAGGTTGTACCGTCATAGGTGCTTACTACATCATCAAGCAGCTTGTCAGCCTTTCTTTCAAGTTCGTTAAGCCGGATTGTGTTCGCTTCATTCTCGCTTAAATTGGGTACACATAGATTCACTTCTGCAAAAGATTTCTTCCAATACTTTCCCGGCTGTTGTTTCTTCGTGTGGATGACAATCCTTTCGGACTTCAATTCACCCGTCAGCGTTTCACCATCAGGCACTATATCTATTCCGAAAGCCTTGCAGTCCCGATAGAGAATGTTTCCTATGTCGGTAGTTACTATCATTCCACAATCTCCCAATCTTCTGCAAATACATCACTGATAGACGGAACCCATGAATCAGCGCGTCCGGTATTCTCGTTGTAGATAAGACACTGGCTTGTATAGTCAATAAATCCCTTACCTTTCAGAATAAGGTCTTTTGCCGATTGGGGAAGCGATTGCATCTTAGGGATGATGTCGCTTTCGATATGAGCTGGCACTTGTTTGAATACCATCAAACCTTTACCGTTCCAACCACTTCTACGAACAGTCCCACCTTGTTTTAACACTTCGATAGCATCACCGAAACAGATAGGAGTTTCTTTCTTGACTTCTCGATATGATTCTTCAAACAGTTCTTTGGGTGACCAACTTTCATAGCCATATTCAGTACGAGTGTGATATCCTAGTTTATAAGACTCATTCTCTTCTATTTCACTTTTTACCAAGCCTTTACTGCAAGCTTCACCCAATGTCATAGGTTCTGCTTCAATCTGTTTTGTTCCAATGTACTTTTTCATACGTAAATATTAAGCGTCCTACACATAAAGTAGGACAGGTTTATACTAAAATTGATATAAAACCGAGTGGTTTGACAAAAGAAAGATTAGCATTCATGAAAACACAAATGCGGCTATTATACGATGACAAATAGCAACAGCTAAGAATTTAAAAGTTTCATACACGTGTACATAAGTCACAATCTTTGGCGCTTAGCTGTTGAGACCAATTTCATTTTCGGACTATGGTAATTCCAGTAAAAGTCGGCCTTTGGTCTGTATTGTTAATTGGGTGTTACTGCTTGTGGAACTTTAGTAAGCGAGACATTGTATCCAAGCTTTTTAAGTTCAGAAGACAAATATACCTTGCGTTTCTGCTCTATCTTGATTGCATATATTGTGCTCCAAGTTCATGGTAACGGGACCCTGTACTCAGTATCAGATAAACGGATATCAACTGAGAATGTCCCACTGCAATCAAGGCACGTTTCTTTCCTCTGCGGGCAGCTATACGATGGTATCTTCACTAAAAACGTATTCTTTGTACGGGTCGCACCCATGCGGCTTCTGTGATTACCGCCTTTACCTGTTTGTTTCCGTGAGTGATTCGTGCGCTTTTTTTTTACCCGCACTCTCGTTGTTGCCCGGAGAAAGACCGGCCCAGGACGAAAGATGCTTTTCAGAAGGGAAGTGGGACATGTCAAGACCTATCTCAGAAACCAGATCCTCTACAACCTTGGTGCTAAAACCGGGAATCTCCTGAGAAGTTCAAGGACATTCTCGTACTTGGACAACAGTCTCTTTATACGTTCGGACAAATCATCAACCAAAGTCTGAGTCTGGTCTATATCCTTTCGGATCATCTGAAGAAGATAAATGTGATGCTCTTCAACAAAACCGGTACACGCCTCAAGCAATTCTTCAGGACTGGCTGACAGTTTACCGTGATAAACTGAATTTATATCATCAAGAGTAAGGACTTTACCTTCACAAAGCATATCAATAAGAGAAGTAGCTGTCGTACCGCTTGTATTACTTACTACACTTGAAAGCTTGATGTTGCAGTCTTCAAGAATACGCATCATACGGTTCTTCTCTGAAGCTATCTGCTGAATAAGCTTGTTCCGGTAACGCGTCAGGTCACGAAGCTGACGCTGCTCCTTGGGAGGAATATAGCTCGGTTTGAGAAGACCTGCCAGAAGAAGCTTGCAGATCCATTCGCTGTCCATCTTGTCTGTCTTGTGACCCGGAACATTCTTAATGTGACGGGCATTGATATCAAACATTGGGAATGGAATCTTCAAGAACCTTATAAACCGGCTTCCAGTAAACACCGGTACTCTCCATTCCCACATGCGTTACACCATTGGACAATAGCCATTCTTTCAATTCATTCAAAGAACTCGTGAAGGTTTTGAATGAGCGGGTCTCGCGTTGGATGCCTGCTCCGTCAATTGTCGCCACTACAACCTTCAGGTGGACGTCGATACCGCAAGCGCGCTGTATCAACTGAGGGAATGTCACTTCTGCCATAACTGATACATTTTAGGGTTACACTATACAAAGGTAACTTCAGCTTGACTATTTACATTCTCTTGGGCGTGATTTTTTATCTCATGGGAATTTCATTTTTCAAATTCTTCTTTTAATCGTTTCTCCGCAAATAAAGCAGCACTACTCAAAACATCATACCCTTTAGATTCTACGAATGATGCGTATTCCGCTTCGTTTTTCAATGTCAAACCGTCTTTATTGACATCGTAATCATTGGACGTTCTCAAAGTGAGTGTATGGTCTTGATAATCCCCATGTTCCTCTGCGTACTTCACGGCTTCATCGCCTACATCAATCATCTTCTTTTCGACCTCCCATTCTCCTTCATCGAAAAAGGAGTCGACATCTGAGAAATCGAAATCTACATCCATAATTCCGAGTAGTTAAAGTAGTTTGTACTCTTTACCGTGTAGACTTCGCCTTGACCTCTTACGCCATCACCATCCATGCAACGTACTTCATCACCAGCCTTGACAGTAATTCTTTTCTCACATACTACATGATAATTCGGACGATACACAGAGCCGTTATCAGATGAAAACTCTTTGGTAGTGTTATCATCACAACGGCACTTGCATACCTTCTGCCAGTATTCACCACCTGTTCCGGGAATAGGTCTGCCAAACTCATCCTTGTCCATCGGGGTGATAACTTTTACCTGCAATATGTGTGGGGCGAATATCATAAGAAAGTCACTTTAGGTTTGTTACCCAGTTCGTCTTTCAAACCGTACTGTTTACACAGAAATGAATAGTAATCCTTAATGCCTTGAATGTTCCAAGACATAGAAAAACCGCTTTCGCTGATGGAAGTGGCACGAAGCAATAGAGAGGGGATGAACTTCGCAATTGCCACCGACACCCGTGTTTGGCAATCCTCGTTCATCTCACCCCCTCCGCTTATCTTTGCGTTCAGACATATATCGAAAAGGTCAGCCTCCGACAAGTTAACGCTGAAGGTCTGAAACTTCTGTAATATATAATCGTTTACTGTCATGCGTTCATCTCACTCAAATCGAAGTTCACAATCAGGTTCGGGTTCGCAATCTGCGGAATCCATTCGGCTGTGTATTCCAGATAGCGACCATTGCCGTCCTTGTAACCTGAAATCAGCATATCGCCATCTGCCTGAGTGTAATTACGTCCCGGTACACCATCCACAGCTTCATAAGGAGTGTGGAAGCGCATATAACCGATTTTATCCTGCGGAAGCAGGGAAATACGACCATCTGCATAAATGGGGATATTCTTACCTGTTTGGTCTACCACATAATCTTCCTTGATTTCAATAGCCGGAAGTCCGATACCTGTAAAAATGGTAGAAGCCAGTTGCGAGGTGATAAGCCCGGTAGACATATACATTTCATTGCCTGTAAGCTGCATTTTGAACTTATCTCCAAATTCACTTGAACCGATAATATTCTTGATGAATGTGCCACGGCTCATAATCATCTTGGGGAATGTGCCGTAAATAGATTTCAGCTCATTCAGTTTCTGCTGCAAGTAAGTGACGAAATAGTCTTTATCCTCTGTGTCCGGCTTGATAAACTTAAACGGCAAGTCGATGTTCAATAAGTCAATTCCTCCGGCATTGTCGTCCTTGTTCTTCACGCTTGCTGCTCCAGTCATCAACAGAGAGCCTACGATAATGTCCATACGCTTGTGCGGTGCCAGCAATACCTGACGGTAATCGTCATAGATGAAGTCCACGATGTCACGCATGGCTGCTTTCTGGTCTTCCGGTTTGGCGGCATTATACTTATCTATCAAGTCCTGCAAGTCAGACAAACGGTCGATTGAGATTTGATAGCGGTCACCCAAATAGGCAATCTCACCATATCCGGAACCGATATTCCTGCGTTCACGGATAGGCTTTTCGCCATAACGGGAGTTGATGGAACCAGCCATCACGCCAGTAACCTGACCGATGTAGTCTTTAAATACACGAGTAGTAGTCCTACGGAAGCCCAAATACTGCTGCCAATAAATTGTGTCCTTTCTTGTCTTGAGGACACGCTGAATCACTGCATTTACAATGTTCGGGTCATTAAACAATGTATGAATAGTTAGCATCATATATTAGTCCTCCTTTCTTTATTTTGCCATTATACCTGCGTTTTTCAACGCTGTCAATAATCCGTTAAAGTTTTCTACCGACACCGTACCAGATGCATCATTCACTTTGGCTGCCTGCTTTACACCTCCAAAAGCAGAAGTCGTAGCTGCTGTTAAAGTATACTTGTTAGCTTGTGCTGCAACCCCATCCAATTTGGCTTTATCTTCCTTACTCATCAAACCGTCCTGACTAGAAGAAGCCTTAGGAATAGATACGGCTTCTTTTTCTTGTTTGACATCCAAAGCGTTAAACTGGAAGTGCGGCATATTCGCCTTGTCAATATCTGCGAAAGGCATTACCAGCTTGGTCGGTTCGATTTCAAACGCACGCATCAAAAGGGAAACCAATACTATGCCATCCTCTACCTGCTTCCTTTCATACAGAGCTGAATTTGCGATAACTTTGGGCGTTGTACCGTCTGCGGCTGTCGCTTCGTAAAGAACTGTTCCAGCTTCTAGATTTTCTCCAAAGTCTGCCGCTAACGTCAGCTTATCAAAAGCTTTGTCAGCCTTGTCAATAGCGTTGATTGTCGCTCCATGCGCACCGTTACCCAAGTGCATACCTTTGTAAGCCAAAGAACGTTTCTTGATTTTCAATGTGGTATTGGAGCCTGTTGTAAACTTCTCATATACTTCCACACGGATAGCCACTTGGGATGTTTTCTTCACCAAGTCAGCTGCAATCGGTGTGAATGAGGGCAAGTACGAGCCGACAACGAGGTTGGTTGTGTCCAACTTGTACGGACCTCTGCGTCTGCGTCCGGTTTCTACGTCGTAGCGTTCTTCCTGCTCAACTTCCGGTTCAAGATTATACTTAAATCCTGCTGCCATAAAATCACTGTTTTTGTTGTTCTACAATTTCTTTAGTGTCGTCTGCAATCATTTTCGCAAACGACTGAGTCTCATTCTCCAGTTCTTTTTTTGCTGTATCTGGAGGAACTACACCCTTAAAGCCGTCATTCGCAAACTCCTGCTTCAAGTCCTTGAAGTATGCGTCCAAGTCCTCATCGTCCTTAATGGCGCATCGTTTGGCGTAGTTTTCGGGAATACCATACTCCTTTGCCTTTGCCAAAATCTGCTGGCTACGTGTTGTTTGAGCCTTTTCCGTTTCTAACTGTGTTAGCTTATCAGAAAGGTTCTTGTTGGAGTCAATTAAAGCTTGCGCCCATGCAGGCACATCGTCTTTATTCTCTTCCGTTTTGGTGGTTGTGGTAGTCTCGATTGGCTTACCGTCTTTAAGGTTATGCCTCTTCTCGTAGTTAGTCACTGCCGTTTTTGAAGCATCCCCGGCACGGAAATCACCATAGGAATTAAGCACGTCCGAAAAACTGATACCCTCAACAATGGAGTTTACTTTTGTCTCGTCCGTTACACCCTCTGCCTTTTTGGTGGCAATGCGGGTAAGAATAGCAGTGTCCACCCCAGCGAATTTCTGTTGTAGCCCTGCTAAGATTTGTTCTAAGATTGTCATACCGTATGAATTTGATTTATAAATTTCTACGGTAAATTTCGTTATTTATAAAGAAGGTGAAAAATTATCAGATAGGTGATACACGACAATAAAACGATTGTCGTAAAATGGTATAAAAAAAGGCGTGAAACCGAATGAATCACGCCTAAAATATATCACGACAAAAACTTATACTTATACTCCCAACACTATATTTGCATCAATATTTAGCTTCCGGCTTATCTCACGAGCAACTTTCAAGGTTGGTTCACATTTACCAGATATATAATCACTTAATCGTGATGGGCTGACACCAACTAACTTTGCAAGTGATTTTTGATTAAGCCCCATTTCGTACATACGAAGTTTAAGAACATCCACAAGTGTTGGTTCTCCCAATGCAAAATGTTCTTCGGAATAATCAGCAACCAAATTAGAAAGAAGCTCCAATTCTATGCTATTTGGGTCATTCAAAGGAGTATCATCTTTCACTAATGGAAGAAGTTCCTCTACTCTTTTCACCGCCCATTCATATTGGGCTTGATTTTCTATCTTTGTCATAATCCTAAATATTAGCGCAATCTATTTTATCATATTCTTTATGAGTACCAATAAAGCGAATATACACAAACTGAATAGTGAATTTAATCACTACTACCAAACGATAGTTATTGCCTTTGATATTGAAAACATAGTGTTGATTACCTACATTATCAACGCTATTAAACGTTTTCTTAATATCGGCAAAACAGGTCCACTTGCTTCTTTTCACAATGGTAGTCCATTCTTGCAAAGCGACCTTTGAATCGGGATGGTTCTCTGCATATTCTTTTAATGCTTGTTCGGTAAATATTCTCATTGGTTACTCAATTATCGTGTGACAAAAATACATATATAATTCTATAATTCAAAATTATATTCTAATATTTACAATTTAAAGAGCAAAAAAATAGCGGCAACTCCAAAGAGTCACCACTAACTATCCTATTTTCCCTATCAAAAAATTATAAATCCCGTAATTTTTCTGACTAAGAGGCGTTTTTCTGTCCCTTATTTCCGATTTGCTCATTCTTTGCCACCTGTTCCTCTTTGATTTCCTTCAGCTCTTCATCAATGCGATCCGCGTTCCCAGCAAACATAATGCCCTCACGTCTTGACCATACACCACCACTAACAGCGGAGACAGCCGTAGTAACCTTATCATTCAAATCATCAATCATATATGGAACCAGTTCTGTTTCTATGTCAATGGTCTGCGATGCCTTGCTAAACTCGGTTGGATTGATAGAGCCTAAAGCGGAAACAATGAAATTTACTCTCCGCTGCAAGAACTCACCGATAACCTCACCGTGATTTTCTACCGCCATATGTGCACCCATAAACATGAAGCGGAAAGCAGTGCCGGAAGCCTTGCCTATGCCTTTCAATGTCTCAAACGATATTCTTGGAGTGTTTGACATATCATAAGCCATATTAGTGAGTGTTTCTGCTTCAAAACGTACCGTATCCGGAACTTGGTTCCACGTCAGATACTGGGCATCCGCACCTTCACCTGTAAGTTTGACCATTCTATCCTTAACCTTACCCATGAAACCCTCTACATCTCCAATTAGCTTCAGCAGTGGGAAGAAATGGTAGTCTATACAATCAGCATAATTAGATAACAGTTTTTCCAGCCGGACACGGAATGTCTTTATCTTCTTGCAATAAGGTTCAGGACGATAAGCATAAAGAACCGGTAGTTTTGGGAATCCATGAGCAAAAGGCGTTCTTTCTTCATACCCTTTAGACAAATCCCATTGATAAACCATTTTGTCCGTGATAGTCATAAAGCAGGTGACCTCCGAATCATCCATGAGCTTCTTTTTATACTCACGTGAGAAAGCAATCATTTTACCTTCGTCGTTAAAGAACGGGTATAGTTTATCACCTCTGAATGGAGACCATAACACGCTTTTCAGTTTCTTGGTGGGCTTGACCTTGCCACCGAACGTAGTCTTAACTTTCTTCCAAAACTTTGCCCAAAACGAATCATCATCGGTAACATACCAATATTCTGCCGCTTCTTGTTCGGAGAGCCAGGCACGGACAATCTTCTTGTTTTGGTATTTGATTTTGTTGGATTTAAATACAGCCTTTACCGCATCCAGCAGCTTCTTTTCATCATCATCAGTTGGAGTGCAATCCATAGACGGTTCTGTGCCGACTGTAAAAGCAGTTTGGATGTTCACGATATCCTGTTCCAATGGAATGGAGATACGGTTCACCGGTTCAGTCTTATACTTTGCTTCGATTTCATAAGTCTTACCCGTTTTTTCATCGAAGTGCTTCTCTGCTTCTTTTTCAAGAACCTTTCTGTCCGGATATTTCTTTTTGTCAACCATGATTTCATGTCGTTCCGGATTCCAATCATCCCAAAGTTTGCAACGGTCGGGAAGTTCAGTCTTCCTACCTTTCTTCAGGTAGTTTATCTTCTGCCCGATGTCAGGCAATGCTAATATTTCTTCTAAATTCAATGGCATAGTTTATATTTTTAATGTGTGAATATTCCTGTTAAATCTTTCGGCTTCTGAATCTTACCAAGAAGCTCACCCAATACATAGTAACGTACAGCATCTATACAATTATGCACGAGAACCCCATTAGCAAAATATTCATGTTCACCTTCAATGGTCAAATCATATACCTCGCAATAGCTTTCACTTATTGTTTTTACGTCTGTTACTTGCTTGCAGTTTATGTGCGCATTCTTTTGAACAGCATTTGGGCTTAAGATACTTGTTCCCCATGAATGTGATTCCGCAGTATTGGCACACCATTTCTGTCGTACATTTAGGCGAGGTGTACTGCCATTTGTGATGGCATTTCTTTGAGCAAAATCGCTGATGAACATTTGTTGCTGTGAATCGTCCGCCACATTGCTCGCACACTCTCTCTTCGCTCTGTAATCGGGCAATTGCCTTAATTCTTCTTTGATTCCAATTTGATTTTGTATATGCGCCTTTTGTGTTAAGACCCATTCTGACAATATTGTCAATTTTCTCCGGATGTAGCCTATTATGTTCACTTCTTGAAACCGCTTCAAGGTTTTCAATCGAGTTATTGAGCGGATTGTGGTCAATGTGGTGGATAATCTTTCCATTCGGAATTTCCCCATGATAGAATTTGTAAACGGCATGATGCAGCATCTCGCTCTGTTTGTTTCCGTGTCCAAATTTCCAATAGTAATAATTGGGGTGTTTCCCATTTGGATACCGTTTGTACACTCTCCCGTTAAATTCGATAGAACAAACAACTTGTCCCCTTTTGTTAATTTTCCGTACTTCTTCCATTTTCCGTTTGCGTTAAATTTATGTTCTAAGGTAGCAAAAAATGTTCGTTTTTCAAAGCCTATAAAGACTTCTTTTTCAATTACTTTTCTTACTCCGTTATTGTGTTTCTTAAGCACTTTTTTATAACCATTTCGTGTAAGAACATAATCCCCGACCCGAATATCCTTGATAGGAATATCGCCATTTATGGTAGTAATCAGTGTGTCTCCACGAAAGCAGTGGTTGTTTGCATCCACTGGAGTGTTTATATACCTTCCGTCTTTATCTTTATCCCATACATAATTCCTCAGCTCATTTTGCAGGTTGTATGAACGCTTGGTTACGAAAATTTCAAGACTTTGCATTTTGTCAATTCCTGCATTGATTGATCCAGCACCTTTTTCGACGGCATATATCCTTATTCCCCCGTTATGGATTTCTTGTATCAATCTCGGATCTGCGCTATCGGCAATAGTTTTCATGCCCCAGGGTCTAAGCGATTTGACTATATCGGTTGAAAGCAATCCGGTTCGGTAATCTACTTCGTCAAGATATAGTCTATTATCCCATATTCCGCACCTAACTATCGCTGTGGGGTCCATGCTATACCCAAAGTCCAGCCCTATGCCAACTTTTTTGCATTCAGCCGGGAACTCGTCAACAATTCCCCACTTCTTGAACACAGCACCTTCTGCAACGTCAGCCCACCGGCCGATAACCACATGAGCATACTTTTCAGGATTACTCACCTTCATATCTTCCACCTCTTTCAGGAACTCAGGAGAAAGGTTATCCAAGTTATCAAAATACGTAGTATGGATATGGAGCACATTCGGATGAGTGGAAACCTGAACCTGCACACCGTCAATCTCTACCAGCTTGTGAGTTTTCTCAATGTATTTCTTGTAGATGAAGTGATTGGAATCGCATGGGTTCATTATAATGATAATCCGGTTCTGAATACCCTTCTTGCGAATGGAGAGCATTATCTTGTCGAACTCATCTTCGCTTGTCCACTCTTCCGCTTCATCACAGACAAAGGTTGTAATGCCTTGGATAGATTTCAGTTTTGCTGTCTGGTTTCCGGAAGAAGTCTTGATACCCCGGAACATGATACGGCTCTTAGTCATCTTATTGACTATGTCCGTCTTTGTGGTCTTGAAATATTTCGTGGTACCGTCCAAATCTATCTTCTCCATCATTTCGGGGATGATAGACATACCGGCAGAAACCATCGTGTAACGGGTGTAAAGAATCTGATGAACTATTTTCTCTACGGGAGTCATTTCAAAAGTCAACCGCTCAATAAAGGTAGAAGCATTGAAAGACTTTCCCGAACCACGCCCACCGGTAATAAGAATTATAAATTTTTCCTTATCCTTGTATAATGGATGGTAAATTTCTTGAGGTACTATCATTTCAGCTTGTCTTTAATCCAAGAATCAATGTTGATGCCATGCTCTATGTCTGTTGGAATATATGCATCATCTTCAGCTCTTGGAGCCGGTCTATTCCATTGTTCGGGCTTACGGTTTTTGAGCCAGAAAATACCAGCTGTTGTATCAGGTGGTACTTCTTGGTCTAATTCCACAATCTCTACCCGTTCTTTCTCGCATCTGCGACCTTCTTCATCGAAAAACACATCTTTCACCTTAATAGCCTGTTGAACTTTTACCTTCATCCCCATAGCCTTACGATAAATCTTGCTTTCAATGGCAAAATCAATGGGCGCACGCCCATTTTTTAATGCTTTAGATAATTTAGGCAATTTACCTTTCAACACAGAGAAATGCGCTTCACTGTAGCCGATGTTTGCTGCGATTTGCTTATCGTCCAAACCATCACGTGCCCAACCCTCAATACGGATTAGGTTCTGTTCATCATCAAAATCAAACTTCGGCTTTGCCATACTTATTCAATCAGTTTTAAAACACCTTCCCCTTTAGCGAACTTATCATCTGTACTTATACCAAGCAGGTCACAAAAATCAGCCTTAGCTTCGTAGGAGGAGAACGAAAGCATTATGTAAGCTTCTTCATTGAGTTGGCGTTCCTTAGCCACTGCCTTAACCTGTTGCTTAACCTCTTTCATGTGAGCTTTCTTTTCTTCTTCTGTTCTATCAAGACGCTTTGATTCTTTCACCGGGGAAGATAGCAAATTATCTAAAGAATCAGACAATCTAATATCATCAATACCACTTATGGATAGAATATCATTAAGTTCAGCTTCACTCAAACCGACATCGGAGTAATCAATATCATTAATGTAATCAGCTATCAAATCAATATCTGGTTTAGTATTTCCCACGGCCATGTATGTAAGCTGTTCCTTCTCAGCCTTATCATCCAGATTTACGACCTCAACCTTAACATTGTAATCCGTGCTGGAAGTACCATCGTATTTATAATGCAAATCCATTGCTTTTATCCTGCGATGCCCGTCTATAAGATTTCCCGATTTCTCATTCCATACGATACCGCCGAGGAAACCCACTTTTTGCAAGTTCTTCTTTTGCAGTTTTACCCTCTCATCAGAATGCCTTTTAGGATTAATCGGATTCAGATTTATTTTGGAGCGCTTTATAATTCTTGTCTCACTTTGCTTTAGTTCTTTCATAATCGTATTCAAATAGTTTTCGTTCCACCAAAGGGTATTCATTTATAACTTTCTGCAAATCACCCGGAAATCTATTACGAAGAAAAAGAAGGTAGTTAATATCCGTTATGTCCGTTCCGGATGATTGATGCTTGGAATCGTATGATTCCGGTTTGATTAAACCAGCCCTGCTAATATAATCCATGACGTCTTTATTTTTGTATTCAGACAATGGATAACACTTCTTTTGCGCTTCATTAATTCCGTTCATGTCGTATGTACGTAGCATCAAACGCCTGTTCATTGAATCGGATTGCTTAAAGCCGAAGAAAGCCCACTCAATATTGTATTTCTCCCTTACTATATCTGTAAGCTGAGCCATGCTGTAAAGTTTCTGTTTCTCATTTTTCTCGCATCCCATATACCCAATGCGTCTATAGGAATAAACTGCAAAATGAGGAATCTGCACATACTTAACATTTGGATATTTATTACAAGCATAGTTTATATAACGGTTAATATGAGATAAGTCTTTAACAACGTACATATAAACGCATACAATTTCTTTAAAGTATGGTGAAATAAGGTCTAAAAGGGCTATACTGTCTTTACCCGATGCCGAGTGAAACAATATAACCCTGTCAGTCCTTTCGGCGATAGTTTTTATTATATCTATTGCCTTTTTCATCATCAAGCAATCCTACCACCTACCTTACGATTAATTCTCGCTCTTTGGGCTGCATTTCTACCCATAGATTGAAAACGACCAGCTTCATAGTCTTTTCGAGTGCGATATTTATTACCGCTCGCATCAGTTGCGTAAGTTTCTCCCATAATCTTAAATTTTAAATTAAACAATCTTTTTACCAATAAGTAAAGCCACCGAAGTGGCTTATATTATTTCAATCCATCATGATGAATAATCTCACAGATATGTAAATAATAGAACAATGGCACTTCTTCGGGCGGATTTTTCTTGAAATCTTCTAGCTGTTCATCGAAATCATGAAAATCAAATTCATCGTGCATGAACTTTATTCCTTCTTCTGTTATTTCGCCTATACCAATTTCATCAATGGCGACATCAAGTGTCCATGGTGCACCAGTACTATAAAAATGAATAGCTTCTATATCAGTCCTTAAAATAGGTTGACATTCTTGCTCGCGTCCAGCTTTTCTAAATTTCTCGTTTTCGTCAACTTGCGCAAAGTCCGTGAACATCTTCTCATATTTGGCGCTAAGCATACGTGTTTCTATGCTCTTTTTACCATTCAAAATATCTAAAGCGTTTTCTTTTGTCATTATGAGCGAATACGCTTCTATCTCTTGACCATTATAATTAATCTTCATATCACTATATCGTTATAAAATTTATACATAAAAGATAGTACCCCAAAGGTACTACCACAACCAAAGATAACGAAATATCTTCAATCGTTATACACGACAATTGGCTTATTGTCGTGAACTAAGCCATTTGTCCCGTCTTTCTCTACACGCCTCTAAGGTAGGCGCACAACAAGCAAAGAGTTCACCACTTTCAGTACGGTAATCGTACTGGTACATTCTCACTCTCTTTCTGCCTAACTTCGTTGCGTAGGTAGTGTAATTCTCTTTGCCGGGCTGGCATACGCTGCAACCGTTTACATTTATTGAGTTCATAATTCAAGTAATTGTTTCGTTTTATCCACGTCTACAAAACTCGTCCACCCTGCTTTATGCAGCTTTATAGCTGCCTCTCTGATTGTGATTTTGCCACTCTTGACACTTTCTTTCAAAGATTCTAATACATTCTTCATTCTTAATTCATTTTTACGTTCAATCTTTCTTCACTCGTATAAGCCACTACAAGCCCAGTTTCATCATGCTGTATGGTGATGTACTTTTCACCCCTCTCTATAGTAGAGAAGTCATAAGGGGTTACCATCTTACCCAATACCTTGCCCAGTTGCTTCATCAGTGGGGCTTCAGGGCTGATAACTAAAACTAAATCTGCTTTCATAATCGTGTATATTGTGGCAGCTCGAAAGCTACCGGATTAAAACTTAGAACTTCTCGATTTTGAGATTGTCGTTAATGATAAACATACGTCCACACTCTAAAATCACATGTGTCCCTGTAATTCGCTTGATTACTCTTACTACATCATCGTGCGATATGCGTGGCGTACCGTCTGAATGGCAACCATTAGCCAAATCACCTGATACTCTATATCTCAAACCTACTGTAACTTCATTTACGTTCATAATCTTCTATATTGCGCAGGGCTTTCGCCCTGCTGGTTAAACTTATCTTTTATCTATCACCAAATAATGCTCGCTCAAACACTTCACCCATTGTATTCTATACTTTCTTGAAGCACATCTAAATTCAATATCTCTTATAGCAGAAAGAATATCAGACGCGCTTTCATTATAATATTTTGCGAGTATAGTTAGTACATGATAGCTTTCTTGCGGTGTAAAGTGCAAAGAACTTCTATATCTCTTTGCTGTCTCATATACTCTCTTTGAGAATGATTCAATAGTCTCAAAATCTTCTTTTCTATAATTAAAAAGGTCTGTTGCTTTCATATCTTATATCTTTTAATTGTTATTACTTCGTTTCTGACGATGCAAAAGTAAAACTATATTTTTACTTCACAAAGAAAAAGTCATTTTTATTTTGACTTTAACCTTTATTAGTACATATATAGTTTTACCACAATATATAATGAAGTATATTTGCATTTAAAATAAGTAACCATGAAACTAAGAATCAAAGAAGCAATAAAAGAACAGGGTTTTACCGTTCAATCTGTAGCAGATAAGATTGGAAAATCAAAGCAATCACTCCACGGTATTATAGAAAAAGGCAATCCTACAATAAACACATTGTCTGATATTGCCGATGCTATCAACGTTCCTATAAATAGACTGTATGAAGAAGTAACCGGAGAAGGTGAACTCACCGCCCTTATCCAGTACAAAGGAGACTTTTACAAAGCGAATACAATAGAGGAACTAAAGAAAATAGTGATAGCAATTGAAGAAAAACATTAAATCATTTGCTTTGCAACTATAAAATAGTTACATTTGTAAAAATATCAAAGGCATGGGTACGAAAGAGAAATTAATAGAACGGTTTAAGAACCAGCCAAAAGACTTCACATTTGACGAAATGGAAAAACTGCTATTCATTTTCGGATATGTGAAATCCGACAAAGGAAAGACTTCTGGGTCAAGGGTTATATACAAGAATGGGAACAAAAGACCTATCATGTTACATAAGCCACACCCCGGAAACATAATCAAGTCTTATGCCATGAAGCAAGTACTAAATGATTTGACAGAAGCAGGATTTATAAAATAAGGAGGTTTTATATGAATACATTAAAATATAAAGGCTATATCGGTTCAGTCGCATTTAGCGAAAAAGATAATGTCTTCTTTGGGAAAATAGAAGGCATTGATGGACTTGTAAATTTTGAAGGTGAAAGCGTAAAAGAACTTACCGACGCTTTTCATGAAGCAGTAGAAGATTATTTAGAATACTGCAAAGAAGAAGGTATAGAGCCTCATAAAAGCTATTCCGGTTCATTAAATATTCGTATCTCGCCAGAGGTACATAGTAAAATTGCTATTCTCGCTAAACAAGCCGGAATATCAATAAACGCTTTTATTAAATCAGCCGTAGAAAAGCAAGTTGCAACTATGTTATAACCAACTATGGATAAAAAAGAACTATTTATTTGTGAATGCAACAGCATTGAACATCAGATTGTGATGTCATATTTTGAGGATGAAAAGGAAGTCTATTGCAGTGTACACCTAATACCAGAAAGGAATGTATTCAAACGTATTATCCACGCTGTTAAATACGTGTTTGGTCATCGAAGCGTATATGGAGACTTTGACGAGTTTATCTTCAATCCTAAAGATGCAGATAGATTACAAAGCGTTGTTGACCATTTGAAAACAGAAAAGCCGGAGCACTAAACTCCGGCTCATTAATTGATTAGCCCTTTGAATCTTAACCGATTTACGATTTCGGTATAAAGATACTCTATATCCCCGCTGAAATCCCCATAGTTCTGATACAAAAACACGACATCAGCGCAGTTGTCGGAAATTGTACTCTTGGACTGAACCCCAAGTACCCTTGACATCTCTTCGCGTAACCCAGCTGTCATTTTCCCACCGGCAAGCGAACTTGGAGAAAACAGGTACAGGATAATGAAGATGAACTTCTTCCGCTGGGTAACACTATCAATACAAGGGGGAAGACTTCTGCTATTCAATAGCTCAACGAAGATTTTATAGATATCCCTAATAAGGCTTTTATCTCTCAAAATTGGTGAAGCTAAGGCGTTTTCTTCTTCTGAAAGTTCTGATTTCTCGATACGAATCTTTTTAAGACGAATTATTTTGTTAAAATCCAGTTCCATAACACGATTATTTTAAAAGTAAATAGTATATTTGCATCATAATCGTGTAAGGAAGAGCTGATTCATGGTCGTGCGTGGGTTGGCTCTTTTTCATTCTTCCCCATTCGTGCTGACGAATGGTTTCTTTTCCAAATCATAGCAGGTGATATATACCCGTTTCCCATTAACATCACATAGAGCAAGGGCATATCCTTTCTCCAGTATTTTAACCGGCTGATTGTCGCAATAGACAGTACTTCCAACCGGAACTCTTATAAAATGACGTACTATCATTTGATTATCTTTAGCTTGTTATACCAGCGTGAAGAGAAAGGGAACCACCCGATTAGGAATGATTCCCCGAAAATAGTTACTTTATATAGTTTGCTCATATTTGTTCAGTTTTGCTCTAATTTATTCTAACGTACTTACCTGCAATATCACAAGTTTTTATTACCTCCGCATTATCCTCACCAAAAGCGATGAGAATACTACCACAGCCGGGAGAATCTCCACGAGTTCCGTCTGGACGGAAGAATCTGATTCGGTTACGCAAGAATTTCATTGCCGTTGCCTTCTCGAATATCACATCCTGAAACATCTTTGAATCGCAACGATTGAAAAGTAAAGCAATGCCGTTTCCATGTTCTGCCATCCGTTTAACGAAACATTCTATAAGAGGACGGGAATAAGGTGGGTTCAACCAAACGCGACCTTTCCATTCCTGTTTTAATCCATCGTCATTTTTGTTGTACATGACATTTGCCGTTTTATAGGGGGGGGCTACTGGGGCACATGGGTCTAAATCAAATTCACCCAATGCGTCTATAATTTCTTTCGGTGTGTACCATTCATCGGTACTATTAGCCGATTTTTCAAAGGTTGTATTCATTTCTGTTCCGTTATTAGTTAATTGGCAGTTTCATAAAGCACATCCATATCGTTTTACTTTGTCGGCCAGTGGTATGCCCAAACAAAGGCTTATAAGGTATAATGGATAAAACTTCATTGACTTTTATTTCACTCTCACTCCATTTGAATACCAATGTCCCGTTGGGCTTTAGGACACGCATACATTCATCAAAACCGCTTTTTATCATTTCTTGCCAATTATCCGGAAGCCTACCATATTTCTTTGCCATCCATGATGTTTTGCCAAGTGTTTTCAAATGTGGCGGGTCAAACACGACCATGTAGAAAGAGCTATCCTCAAACGGCAAGTTGGTAAAATCGGCTATTATATCAGGTTTTACTTCTATAGTTCTGATTTTATCTCTGTCCTTGGCAGTTACTATTTCCGATCTCTTATCAACGAATAAGGCAAGAGGATTATGTTTGTCAAACCAAAACATCCTACTGCCGCAACAGGCATCTAATATAAGTTTTCCATTTTCCATTAAGCTATTTCTTTTGATTTCTTCAATCTCAACTTTCTCAATACTTTGCAAAGTGCTTCAGTATTTTTTCTCGCTTGTGTAACCTCCACCGCATTCCCGATAAATTTCTTTTGGTCAGCTTGTGTGCCTATTAAAACATAATCTTCAGGGAATCCCATAATCTTTTTGAGTTCCGGAATGCGAAGCATCCGCATTTTAATATCCACTATGCCATACAGTGCCATGAACTCCTTTATCTTCACGGTCATAGGACTATCATTGTCGTAGATTTCAATCGCTACCTGACCGCTTTCTGTTGCTACCAGATAGGGCGGCATCTTATCCATGCGGGCTATTAATGTGAAGCAGGGGCTATCAACAGAGCCGCCAGCACTGTTGAACTGTGGATTCATCAGATAGTGCCATTTCCTGTTTGCGGTAATGGTCTGGGAGGGTTCCTCTATACTGCTACCTACATTTGAGAATGCAGTATTCATTATCCACGGCTGGTATGTTACCAAGTTTTGTTTCGGTGTTGTGGTAACAGCGGGGCATGGCGAGTTTATATCAGACACCTGACCACCTCCAGAATATTGATTCATAAAAAATGGAGATACAAGGGAAAGTCTGTCTTTAGTCAGAAGTGTAGGACAAGGCTGATTAATATCCTTTCCTGTATCCTTAAAGTTATAAGAACACATAAATCGGCTTTCAATTAAAGCCATCCTGTCCTTCGTTGTGACCGTTGGAGCTGGAAGGTCTACCGAATGATTATGTCCATTTCCATAATAAGCAGAAACAAAAACATGGTGGTCTTTGCAGGTGATTGCACCTGCCGGTTCTTCTACAGACACATTCTTGCTTTCGGGATGTCCGCTGAACTGTTTGGAGAGGAAACTTACCTGTACCTTTGCAAAGCGGTTTTCAGTAGTCAACACTCCGCATGGTTCATCAACTGATTTGCATGTGTCTTGAGGGCGAACCGTATTGTAACGGGAAGGGAAAGCATCCTTTCCTCCGGCTACAAACTTGATAAGTCCAGCATAGATACGTTCAAGCGTTTTCTCTGCAAGAGGCTTTTCCCTGAAGATGGTAGTTCCTTCATCAGAGAAATCAAGCACATCTTTTACCGGCTTCCACTTCTCCAGCCGCGAGAACATATCTTGCCTACCACCTTTACAATGGGTCGGTTCTGGGAATACTATCGGCAAGTTCTTTTAGCAAAGATGCCGAAGAAGCGTTTTCTTGTGGTGTAGGCACCGAAGTCGGCAGCATTTAAGATGCGGTGCTCAAAGTTGTAACCGTACTTCTTGACATTGCGCACCCACTTTTGATAAAGCCGGCCTTTGTCCATGCTGATAGGTTTCCCATTCTCATCCATATCTCCCCATGACCTCTTCTACATTTTCAATCTGAATGTAGTCAGGGTCTATAACATCAATATAACGGAAGAGATGTTCTGCCAACGTTCGGCTGTCGGCATCTCTCGGCTGACCGCCTTTGGCTTTCGAGAAGTTAGTACACTCCAAAGAGGCATGAAGCATTATCATGGCATCAGGGTATAGCTGACGGATACGTTCTACAATAGTGCTTATCGGGGAAAGTTCCAGTGTACGGATATCCTCAATAAAGTGAAGTGCATCAGGGATATTGGCATCATGTGAAAGAATGGCATTCTTGTCATGGTTCACACAACAAACAACTTTTGCACATTTATTTCCATCCAATCGTGCTGCTTCCACACCTTCGGATAAGCCACCAGCGCCACAAAAGAGATCAATAACAAATAGTTCTATATCGGACAGACCTTCAATGGATTTTAAGATATTTTTCTGCGATTTCATAACTTCTCCTTTTTAAACAGGTGGCTGAACGCATTATCCAAATCCAAGTCCAGATTCAGTTTGGACGGGAAAGATTTAATGTATTCGTACATCTTATAAGCGAGGTTGTCATCATCACCGCATCTGTCAATCAGTGTGAGCAACATGGCGTTCACCATGTCAGAATCATTGCCGAAGTTTTCCTGAGTGGATTCGCTGCAATGATTCACATCACTTTTCAATCTCTTTATCGCGGCTATGGCTGTGTTGAAGTTTCTTTTTGAATCGTGCCGCAATTCAAAGCCTTCCTTCTTGTATTGCTGCTGCATTTCTAGAAGGTTGGTTTCTAAAACGTCCGTGAGGACAAATACGATGTTGGTTATCGTATTCAGTTTGTCTGTTCCTTGCATAATCGTGTATTCTTATTTCTAATTCGAATGAATCCCCTTCGTTCTGTTTCTTCTAACAGTGGAAAGTCTTCATTCTTGATTTCACATTCTGTTTCGTAGTTCACGGAAGTATAACTTGGGATATTGAACTTTTTCCGGATTCTTACGATAACATCCGGATTTCTTGTTACCCAGTAAACGGTTATTCTCATGGTGATATCAGCATTTTTCTAGCTTCCTCATCTCCTGCATCAGCACGGTGCTTGATTTCAATGTACTCAGCATAAGAGATTCTGTTATCTCCACGCTCCTCTATCTCTTTTTCACGTTGGTTTCTGTATCGTTCACGCTCTTTCCGTTCAATATCTTTCCGACGTTCAGAAACGTAGTCCAGCATCGCACTTGTTATTTTCAATGGATCTATTGAACCGTAGAACCGCCCATACTTCCCTGACTTAAACCGTGCTATGAAAAAACAGATTTCAGCGGCATTTATATAATAATACTCCGAAAGGAATATCTCCGATAGTTCAGAAAGTTGCTCTTTCGCTATCTTGGTTGAAACTTCTGCAAAGTCATTCAATGAACCAAATTGTATCTTTAGCCATTCTATCGGTGTTTCATCCCCATAAGTAGAAGACAATAGCCCTAAACTCGGAATGCTGTCATTCAACGCCAGTTCTGAATGGGTTGCATTACATCTGACAAGTTTGAACTGCAAATCAGGGTTGTAATCAAGAATGAATTGTGCAGGATCGGGATATTTATTCAATAACGCCCTCTGCTTCAAGTTCCTTTCTCTTTTTTGCGGCAGCTTCTCTAACGGTTGTAGCGACTGCAAGAACTGAATCACGTTTTCGCTGCTCGCTATCCTGTTGATTTTTACTAAGTCTTGTCCCATTATAGTTTCCTTCCAATATTTTAGTAAAGTTTGCTTGTTTGAAAATCCAATCAAAGTCGCATTTCCAATTGCGGTCATTAGCTCCAAGTAAGAACGGGGATTGAAGAATGAGATTGAAAACACTCCTCACTGACTCTTTCCCATATTGGGCTATCCGGGCTTTTACAGCCTTTTTTCTCACATCAGTCATTGATCTTATCTGCTGGAGTCTGTCTTTGAATGTGGTATTATAGTATTCCATCAATCCGCTGTAATCAATCTTTTCAGAGGGGGAGGGCGAAGAAAGCTTGTCTTTCTTTGATACTCCGTCAGGAGTATTTTCTTTCTTTTGATGTAGAGATATATCTATATACTCTCTTTCTTCTTTCTTTGTATTTGTGCCCTCTGTGTGCCCTGATTTTTGTAAAAGTTCGGATTGCGGTAGATTGTTGTTCATGGGCTGTGCCCCAAGTTGTGCCCTTAGTTGTGCCCATTCCTGTCTTAATTCATTGATTTCCTTTTCAATACCTGTGTCCTTACTTGTGCCCTTGGTTGTGCCCATTGGATTATATTCTTCATATTTACATAAGGTTATAAGGTTCATTCCTTGATTGCACTCAACAGTTATCATACCTTTCTTTCTAAGATGCACAAGAAAGGAACGCACCTTCTTTTCAGACCATTTCCAACGCTGTGACAGAAATCTTATGGATGCAGGATATTGACCTCTTGAATAAGAGATTTCTCGACCTCCGATACTCTCCTTTCGGGGCGTTGCCTCAAATCGTGCAGACTGAATTAAATCTAACCACGCTTCGCAACTGCTAAAAGTACGGGCTTCATTCCACATTTCATTCGAGAAAAACCTGCGGCTTAGCCTCAAAAATCCTTCGTCCATAGTCTTAGAATCTCACGTTAGTTAATTGCCTTCCGTTAGAAAATACAGCCCACTTACCATTACCGCTATCAAACAATCGTAAATCCGACACCTCTCCGAAACGTTTGATGTTACCGCATAAATCCACAATCCATCCACATTCTTTAGAAGGATGCGGGCGGATGGCACGACCGACTATCTGATACCACATGGCAAGTGACATTGTAGGACGTGCCATGGGATCAAGAATATGTTCACGTTCTTTCTTAGGAGTATCACCTGAAACGATAGCGCAACCGGGTATTGACATCGTTAACCGTTCCGCTTCTTTCAAAAAACGGGTAAAGACCAAAATACCCTTCCGTTTTCCTCCGGCTTTGGGATTCATCAGCCTTTGGACGATATGAACGAGATAACCGTAGAAGTCTATCCGTTCATATTCTTTTTGAACTGACCTATCCGTATAGTCGGCACCAGTAGTATTTACTTTCAAGTTAAGTTCATTCCACCCTGAAGGATTCATTGAATAGTAATCCAACTTCGCCAAGTAGCCCATATCTAATAGGGTTGATACCTGTACATGATAAATGACCTCTGAAAAGACATGAGGTTTTGTCCGAGTGATAAATTTCAGCATGGAACCGAAATCACGACTGGAGCTTAAACGGTATGGCGTTGCTGTCAGTCCAAGAACCTTACACTTCACTGCATCAAAAAAATCCTTGTACATTCCCTCTTTGGGGTTTACAAGATGACATTCATCCACAATGATGTTCTTGAAGTGGGTAAACAGTTCGGGATGATTCTTCACACTGCCGATGGTGGCAAATGTTATCCGGCTTATCTCCTTTGAGTTAAAGGATGCTGAATAGATACTGCAATCAAGAATACCGTATGAACAGAGTTTCTTGAAATTCTGTTCGAGTATTTCCTTCGAGGGCTGGAACACCAAGGTATGACCGTCAAGCCTTGCAGCTATATCCGCTATGATAAGCGACTTTCCGCTGCCCGTAGGTAACACCATAATAGCATTTGTTTTCTTCGCCTTGTTATTGAAGAAAGAAACGGCAGCATCAGAGGCTTTCTGTTGGTAATCTCGTAATACATAACTCATAGCCCTTTCTCCTTTCGTAACTTTTTATTAAGTGTTTTGTAATACTTGATTAGCTGTTCGTACTCAAAATCAGTCATTTTGGAAGTGCCGGCAGCTTTCACTTTCAGCAAGTCAAATTTCTGTTGACCGATTTTAGCAATTAGATTCACCCGATAGCCTTCCAAATGGTCGGCTTTGAACCTGTTGCAGTTGTGCATGGCATAGCCGTTAGCAATGAAAGTACGCGTATCCGTTTCCATCACGACAATCTCCTCTTTACCTATATATTTGATACCTTTCACTTTGGTATCATATTGAGATTTTAGTTTGCCAAGTTTTTCAATATCCACCTTTTCAATTTTATGCGGACGAACACGCATTAAAAATTGGAGCTTCTCTATGTTTGTACCTGTTATAAGAAATTGCCAAGATTGATACGTTTTTTTAAACGTGCCACGCCTATTTGAATCTTCCATCATCTGCCGACAAGTTTTATTATTTCCTGTGAACTTTTCAAGTAAGCGTTTTATTTCAGAGCAAATATCCATGTACTTCTCACATTGGGCTATACCGACACGAAAACCATAGCGTTTCGTCCCATCTGGATTAGAAATATTCTGTTGACAAATATGTCCGTCAGCATCAATCATTCCCGCAATCCATCCGCTTTCATAGGATTTTTCTTGTTGTATTACTTGAAATGGTTTACAGACAATGGTCGTAGTCCTATCTGTATGAGGTCCGGTCTTGTGCTTCCCATGAAGATTTACGCCATTAACCCACATTTCTTGTGTTTCAATCCATGTGTATGAAGTTCCTTGTCTTGCCCTTGCGAGCCATTTATGGTTAGCAGTTGTCTTCATTTTATCTCCATTCTCTAACTCTACCTCATACACATCTTGAATATCACGTTCTATGTGTGTAACCCTTCCAACCCTATATCTTCGTGAAGTTTTATAAATTACTTCTTCGTCAAAAGCAAATATTTCTTCACCAACACTAATTTCACCAAGCTGTTTCCATATAAAATCTTTCATTAAGACGAGAGAATCCGGTGTTAAACAGTGCCGGCATTCGGCATGGCAATTATTCTCATCAAACCGTGTTGCCAAATGTGTACGACTGAAATAGTGCCCGCAGTCTGCTTGTGTAAACGGCTTTATCTGTCCGCACGAGATACATCTAAAATACCCGTTTGGCATTGCATCACGAAGCCGGATAAAAAGGGAAAACTCCTTGTCGAGCTTAGCTTTCAAATCCGGCTTCTTCTTTACTGCTATCCCTGCTTTATCAAACAGAGGTAAAGGCTTGTCTTTCTTCTTGGCCTTTGTTCGTTTTATGTAGTATGGCATATCTTGTCATTAAAAATTCTTACTCCGTTATTTTTCGCCCAACTTATGATAGAATCCAGAACCTCATCGTCATCCAGATTGTCTATAATATCTCTAAAGTCATACGAAGCACCAACCTCTTCTTGGAAGTGCCGTACAATACTCGTTTTTAAATCTGTCACTTCTTGCCAACTTTCCATACGTTACAATTAAAAGCCCCGAAGCGTATTCTCCGGGGCACAACCATTATTTACTAACCCATGCCATTTATGTGGAGATGGAGCGATTCGAACACCCAATTAAGGACTATATCCTTTTGCGCTACTTCTAAGGTTAATTACCTCCTTATATCTCACGTACCGTACTTTCTACCATGTGCACCTCTCGAAAGTCAAAAGCACTCCACTGCGCACCCCCATTTTCGCCCGCCCCATCTTCACAGACCGGACAGGCAGGTTAACAAAGTTACACCTCAACGATTACAATGTCTGGTGCAATCTGTCTGATGGCATCCAACTGTACATCAATGACTTTATTCTTGTATTCCTCAATTGCTTCATTTGCGCCAGCCGACACAAGAGAAAGGGAAACATCTCTACCGTCTACATCAGCGTAAATCTCAACTTCGATTTCTTCACAGGCAAAGCCTTTGAAAAGAGGGATGTTCAGTTTGAATGATTTCGGCAAATTGGAATCAACCACCTGCGAGTAGTTGTCAACTTTGCTGCCGTTTTCCTCCTTGCTGCGCTCAATGTCTTGGTTTACCTTTGCTTTGAAATTCTTCAAAGTAGATACAAGCATCATATTCTGTGACTTGTCAGTAAAGAAAGCACGGTGCATTTTGATGAACTTAGATAACTTGATGGGCTCCCATTTCTTTTCAACGTTGATACCAAACTCCTGCATTTCTTTTGAAGGCTGCAAAATACCGTTGATTTCAGTCTGATAGTAGTTGGTTTCATCAATAGTCAGAGCCAGTCCCATCTTGTCACGGTTTACGATGATATTGGCCGATTTCTGATTGATCAGTTCGACACGCTTCTCCAGCCATCTGTAAGGTGCATCAATAGTTCCACTGATAATCACTCTTTCCGGTTCTTTCGGGTCAAGTGCTACGGGTGCTTTACCTTCACGTAATACTACTTCGATTGGCGTACCGTTATAATCCTTCGGTACTACCAGGTTGATTTTGTTTTCACTCATGATTCTGTTCCTGTTTTACGGTTAATACTGAATACTGTCTTTTGCATCTCCTGTGGCATAATGGGACGGCTATAAACCAGTTCGCCCAGCTTGTTGTAGAATCCTGCCATCTTTTCCTCGTGATAGAGGATTTTGGCACATTCTTCATTTTCTACAAACTCAGAACCTCTCTTAATGTGGTCCAAAAGTTCCTGCTTTTCTTCGTTCAAAGGTTTCAGACGTTCTTTGAACTCGTCCATAGCCTCTTTCTTTTCTATCTCAATATCATTGATGGTGATTGATACTTCAGCTAATGTTTCTTTCTTTTGCGCCAATTCTTCGGGTGTGAATCGGTGAGTATAACCGATTTTCTCCACTGCATCGGCATTGTCCTGAAGAAACTGCCATCGTTCCTGTTCAGGAATGTCTTGTCCTAAAAATTTGTCCATATTATCTATAACTTATTTTGCCAAACTCATTGTAAACCTTTCTTGCAGTACCCATAGTATTATAAACTGGAATATAGCTTCTTTGAGAGGCTTTCTCTATTTGGTGAATACCGCTGGATTTAGGGTTGATTGATTTTTCAGGATGAAAGAATCTTGCTACATCTTGGGGAAATTTTCTTTTCTTCATAATCTCAATTTTTAAATAAATTCATTATTACGTTCAATTTCTTGTTGTGCGTAGATAAGCATCTGTTGTTCGTTAGCGGCAGGCAAATAGATACCTGCCACAGATGCGCTCCAGTTTCGGAAACGGTCAATACTCAAGGTCATTTCACCTGTTGTCAGCTCGGCAGAACTTCTTAAGTAAGTTACTTCCTTACCTTTCTTGTTGACCGTCTTTCTCTCAAACAAATCACGGTTGCAAGTCCTCTTATAAAAATCAATTTTTGCTTCGTCGAGACTGCAACCGTACTCACTACCGAAATACCCTAAAAGAAGATGCAAGTAGCTGTTTTGGGCAAGCGTGCGGTTAGGTAGTTTCTTTTTCACTTCCACAATAGCCTTTTGCTTATATAATTGATTTACATACTCTTTAAACCTATCATGTTCAAAAGAATTATTTAGGTTAAATATCATATTTATACCTCCATATATAATTATATGCACTTTTAATATGTCCTCGACAACATTGAGATATAGTTTTAAGATTATAGCCATTTTTTAATGCCGCAATCGTTGCAGATGGATACTGATTTAATAAATTTCCACTCCTATCATACTGCAATACTACCTTCTGTTGAGATTCTGCTTGTTTCTTTCTACCGCTACCATAATTTGTATTATAGGCACAAGAGCACCATTCCAAATTAGAAACCATATTATTCTTCTTATTTTCATCTATATGATTAATTACAGGTAAATTAAATGGATTAGGTAGAAAGGCTTCGGCAACAAGTCGATGAATATTTTTCTGTTTTAGTTTATTTTCTTTCGATAAACTTACAGATAAATATCCATTTCTTACAACTTGCTTTAACATACGACCTTTGTATATCCTTTGTTTTCCTTTATACCTATATCCAACAGTTCTATCAACTGAACGTATCTGACCATAATTAGACACTTGGTATAACTCTTCATATCCTTTTACATCTTTCCAAATCTCTTCCATATATTCATTCTTCAAGTCGAAAATCATACGCTAAAATGGCAAATCGTCCTTGGGATTACCATTCGCATCAACAGGAGGCGGAAAATCCGGCAGTTGTTGATAGGTAGACTGTGGCGTCGGCTGCTGAACAGGCTGTTGTGCAGGTGCAGTTTGGGGAGGTTGTGATACACCACCACGTGCCTCTATCTTATAACATCGAATGGATGCCATACGTTTAAGTTCTCCATCCAAGTTCGTCCACGAACGACCTTGTAAGACAAATGATACAGTAACAACATCACCCTGATTAAAGCGGTCAAGTTCTGCACACTTATCGCCTGAAAACTCTAAGGGAATAATGTTCTCATACTCGCTACGCTCTCCCGTATAAGGGTCGTAAGTGGTAGCATCTAAAATAAACTCCCGTTTTGTAAATGAGGAACCACCGTTTTTGGATGGTATTTGAACGGTTTGTCCAATTTCGATTATCCGTCCAGTTATTTGGTTTGCCATTAATTTTCTCCTCCTAATATCTTTTTATCGGTTATAAGTTCTCTGTTTTCTTCCAAAAACCGGATAAATTCCTCACAATGATTAGTAAGAATAGGAATATCACGTTCAGGATTGAAAACGTATGTTTCTGTATAGGTATCTACCACATAACCGCCTTTGTTGAACTCCACAATGTTATACTCAAATGTCCGTACATCCGACCCATTCTGCATAAGAGCATAAGGATAAACTAAATGCTGGTGGTGATCTTTGAACTTTCCCACGGTATAACTACCGGTTGTTTTGATGTCGTGAACACTGGTAGGCATCAGTTCGTCAATCAAACCATAAACCAATACACTACCGTATGCAGTAGGCAAGATGGCTTCTACTCTTTGTTGGGTTAATGCTCCTTTGTAGTAGTTGGCAAACTCGCGGCAAAGGTCAATGTGAAAAGTGAAAGTGCGATTGTTGTAAACAGCTTTTATCCCGTAAAGTTTTCCGTCATCGTGATATGCCTTGCTAATTTCCATTATAGAAGATTTACGGTTCTCAATCATACAATCAATGATTTCATTGAAAGCCGTACCACGGTCTGCCGCTTCGCTATCGAATGGCTTGCGGTTAATCCGGTCTATCAGTTCTTGAAACTGTTGTTCGTGAAATTCTTCAGGAGTATGGGGTGGATTTTCTGACCACCCCCAGTACTTATCCCAAATCACATCACTATTCAGATATGCCCCAAAGGCATCAAGAAGCGTTGCGTAAATACGATATTTAGGCTGCTGGTTCATATTTCTTTTCTGAATTAAGTTTCAGATTCAAAGACTTCGCTTTGTTAGCTACCAACTTTGCCGCCATTTGCTTTGAAGAACCAACGTGCTCAAAGTTATCTATTTGCGCGATAAAATTATTGGCAGATTCCGCATCCGTAATAAGTTCGATCTGTTCTTTTATCTCTTCAATAACTTTATCATACTTTTCCTGTGCCTCTTTCTTGGCAGCAAGCATACCCAAATACGAATTGATTATCTTGGCGGTGATAAAGTCGTTCTTTGCGGTTGGATTACCATTCTTGTCAAGGATGGTAGGAACTTCCATCACTGAAGGAAGATTGCAAGTATTCTTACCGTCATTTCTTGAAGTTGGGTCAAAAGTGATAGTACGTCTTTGGACGCCTCTTTCGCTTTTCATTTCAAGATAACCGAGCAAATCCAGTTCAGTAACGATAGAGTTGTAGGATTTTTCACGCAAGGCAGGGATAAACACCGTATCATCACCTTCTTTTCTTGTGTCGCGATGGGCAACGAAAATGATGTGCTTGTTAAGCCCCGAAAGTGTTCGTGTCATCCATGAAAACTCTGCATTGATACCGCTCCAATCACGGATGGACGGCTGGCGGGTTCCACACTTGTGAGTAATGATGAAGTCCATCATCTTGCCGATGGTATCTACTACAATGGTCTGATAAGCGGACAAGTCCTCTTGAAGAACTTGCTGAACATCGCTCCATGAAGTGACCTGTACCGTGTCTATATTCTCCAAGTGCGCCATGTTCATGCGCTTCACGCCGTTATCGAAGTCCAACAGCAGCGGTTTCGGTGCGCTCAATGCTACCGTACTCTTTCCCATTCCGGCTTGACCGTAAATCATCATCTTCACGGTGGTCGGGATAACTAATTCATTACTTTTCTTAATTAAACTCATGATTATAAATATTTTAGATTTGTATTATTCTTACAATGACCATTTAGCTTGTTCCGCAATGTAACTGGATGAATCCCTATGTCTTTAGCACAATCCAATGCACAATTCCATATTTTCCCAGTTACAACATCTGTCACCTTTTTTGCTGCCGGACCTTTTCCTCCTTTAAAATCTTTAATACCGATTTTAAAAGAATGCTTTATGTTTTCAGAATTAGTACACCACTCTAAATTCTCAACCCGGTTATCTGTTTTGACACCATTGATATGGTTCACTTGTGGCTTATGTTCGTGATTGTCTATAAACGCCGATGCAACAAGCCTATGAGCCATAATTTTCTTTTCAATGCAATTTTTAGATAATGTATATCGTACATATCCGGATTTGGTGATAATAGGCTTTTGGATTTTACCATAACGTCCTCTTAACCTTCCACTGCTACTTATTTGGTATAAACCCTCATATCCATATACATCCTTCCAAGTCTCGCTCATAATCGTAAATTTTATAGGGTTATTTGTTCAGATATTTACTCATTTTAAAAGCATTAATAGCGGATTGTATCTCGAACTTGGAATATATGATAGGAGAATTTCTGGATGAGCCTTTTCTTTTCTTATGCACCAATCCTTCTTTCTCTAACTTTTCCAAAAAGTTAGGTTCATACCCAAGTGTCTTTAACCATCTGAACGCTTCTCTTTGCTTGATTTCATCAGATACAGGAGACCGTTTCTTCTCACTGGCAGCTGCACCAAGCTCCGCCATGTCCATGCAGATATTTTTAAATTCAAATAATTCAAGTCTTACCTCCATACCGTCCAGTTCTTTCAATTCGTTCTACTCTTGTTTCTCTTCCTCTTCTCATCTCGCCCTGTTCGTGATAAAGCGATAGAGAAAATACACACAATAAGCAACATGCAACAGACGCACGAACAGTCGGTGAAAAATCCATTGTAAGTTTCACACCAGCTATTCGTTCGTAAAGCATGGTAGCAAGTTCTCTTCCATTTCTTACATGAAGAATTTCAAAAGCCTTCTGCAACTGGTTGTTTATCGTACTCACAGCCCTGCATTTCAAATCGGCTATCTCCTTCTTCTCATACCCTTGTGCATACATTCGTGCCGTAATCTCGCATTCAGGTGTAAGTTCATTAAAAACTCTCTTCATAATCGTGTAAGTCAGCTGATTAATAATTGCGAATAACCTCAATATATCCGGCTTCCCTGTTAGTGTCCACCGAATACAAAGTTTGCTCCTTGTCTATTATCCGATCAATCCTTGCCAGCCTGTTAAGATCAGCTGTACACCTGCGAAGCTGTCCGGCAAGCTTGTCGCTAAAGTCAAAGCTGATTCTGTCATTCTTCTTTTTCAGCTTTTTCTTGATTTCTGTTCTTTCTTTCAGTTCTTTTGCCATAAGAGTAAAATTTAATTAATGATTCGTGGATGGTAAGGGAATCGAACCCCTCTCAATCGTGCCAATTGTTTGCGCAACACGAAGCTCTAACCGATAAGCTAACCATCCGATTAAAAAAGGTGCACTATCCTCACGGACGGCACACCCAGTACAAACACAATATAAAACACGAATATCTAATCTATTATCAGAACAATGCTTTTAACCGCGTTCTTGAAATGATCAAACTTCCGGTTCAAATCACTCCAAGATTTATACCATGTATTTTTCTCTTCAGCTAATTTCTCGTTAGCCTCTTCCAGTTCCTGCACACGCCTTACTAAATCTTCATGCGTCATGCCTCTTAATTCTTCCACTGTCATAATCGTATAAATTTAAAATGTCGTTAAAAAGGTAGGAGTCGAACCTACTTCTTGTAAGCTAAATGAATATATAAATTAGAATATAAGTTAATACCAACAATTAATCGCTTACACGCATTCCAACAATGCTACTTCATAAATTACCGCCCAGCTGGTTTACAAGGTGATTGTGCACTCATCCCCATGCGCCTTGTGCCGGATTATAGGACTACCTTTTAGCGGTCTGTTTTAAGTTCTCTATAAGTTATTCTCATGAGCGACACACACCCTACACATATAACACTCATTATAGTGATAGAGAATATTTTCATAGGACTGTAAGTAGTAATAGCCCCGTAAAGCATACCGGCAGCACATATACCAACCAATATAGATAAAACGAATTGGATTGTTTTCATAATCGTATAAATTTAAATAAGTATCTGTACCCTAATCGAATAGCAGAACCTTATTTCAGTTCAGTACAGACTATAAGACCTTTCAGCGATACTTGTGCCTAACCAAGCATACTCATCACGCTAAAGACAAATTGGCGTGCTGAAAGTAAAAATCATTTCAACTTCGTGGCTTTACCACCATCAGACATATACAACCATTCGCCCATTGTCGGCTTATCCTCGGTTGCTATCGGTGTCAATTCCGTTCCACTTGCACCCACCACTATCCACCATCACTGGCTTCGCTTACGTGCCTTCGCAGAAATATATCTTTTTATCGTATCAATATGTCAAAGAACCAATCAATAGCACCCTACCCGATTCTCGCTATCGGTTGCCGTTCAATCCGTCTGTAGGGCTGTCGTGCGTTGCATAATCGTGTATTATGCGTATCGGCTGATACCTTGTACCCGGCATAGAGCATCGTAGTCCATGCCATCATCTTCACAAGTTTCAAAACCTTTTAAGGCATCTTCCAAACTGTCTATCTCATCCGTTATCAACTGGATAGCTTCTTTTTTGCTATCAGCATTGAACATCAGGCAGACAGCCTCTTCATCATTGTTATGGGCAGCCTCTAAATCTTTATAAAGGCTATCCAACTGCTGGTTAATCGTGTAAGCATTCATATCCATATCTTTTATGCGATTGACATCAGATTAGCTTTTTTGAAGCATCTGAATTCTTGGCGTTCAGTATCATAGTAAGTCTGGACGGTATCATTCTTCTTTCTATTGTCAGTACCAGTGATGGCAGGCATCAGCTTTTCATTTAGTGTACCGTATGCCTCACGAACAGAACCGTCCACTTTTTTGAAGTAGAACTTCACTATCTTCTTCTTCATCTCACCTTTCAGTTTCAAATTAGCCCAAGCCACCTTCATTGCTTCGCTCATGGTGTAGCCATTACGCTTAACGAACTGCCAAGCAAGGCTCATTACTTCGTGTAAAAATTCTCTTGTTCTCATAATCGTGTATTTTAATATGTTTATACTATTTGAAATCTGAATTAATCTTCGTTTCTTTGTATCAGTTTAATTTGATAATGCAAATATACTACTATTTTTCAGTAAAAAGAATCTAATACTGAAAAATAGTAGTAAAACAACACTATTTAACTATTGAAGCAGGTTATACCTTATTATAATATGAAGAAAGAAGGCAGAAATAGAAATTGGATAGCGTGGATAGCACTTGGATTAAGTGTTATTGCGATAGTTCTATCACTTTACTCTATGCACAACAGTAACTCTGTATCGCTTCAAAAAACATTAGAAATCTGTATATCAGTCATGGGAATAGGAATAACAGCGATTTTAGGGATACAGATATACACAATATTGACTATAGATAAAAGAGTACAGGAAAAAATTGAGGATGAACGAAAACTGTATAAGGATAGTAATTCCCAGCTAAAAGAAGATTTAAGGTCTCTTACAAGAACAATGCAAAGATTTACAACGGGGAATATTTATATTATTAATGAAGAATACAACGAAGCTTTTTGTGTATTTTGCCTTGCAGCAATTGATGCTAATAAATTAGGAGAAAGGGAATTAGTGTCTATCAGTTTACAGCAGGCAGTGGATATACTACAGAAAACAAACTGTATCAATAAATGCGAAATAGTAATGAAGTACATGGATGAGTTAAAAACTGGAATGATAGGAATATCTGACGAAAAGGCTATTACGGTTTACAATGCGCTATTGAATTTGCCATCGTATGAATAAAGCTATTCATCTTTATCCTCATGGTTCCTTGCTATTCCAAGAAGAATAATTGCAATCCAAGGAATTAAGCCGCATAGATACATTATTAAGGCTTCTATCATAGCAAAAAAAATAAAGCGACCAACTCCAAAGTTGCGGTTTGAAGTCAAGTCACCTATATAGTCCCTTAATGGGAATAGTTAAACAATTTAGTCGAAATCATCCGCAACTTGATTCCGACACAAATATACTGAAAGATAACAGTAAAACCCAAAAAAGATGAGCACAAAAGAAAGATTTGTTGAATATTTAAAAATCAAAGGGATTGGGCAAACCGCTTTTGAAGAATCAGCTGGTTTATCTCGTGGAGCTATTGCCAAAAAAACGGGCTTTAATGCAGATTCAATAGAAAAGATAGCGTCTGCTTGCCCTGACCTTAATATAAATTGGTTAATAACTGGAATTGGCAACATGACAATTAATACCAATTCGTCAATCACTGAAACTCCAACCACGAATAAAGATATTAAAATACTTGATATACGTGTATGCGCAGGACATGGAATTGGATTTGACGGAAATGAAAACAAGGTTATTGGATATGTGAATATACCAGAATTTACTGGATGCTATGGAATAACCGTATATGGTGATTCTATGTACGATATGTATATGTCGGGAGATACAATCTTTGTCCGTGAAATAAAAGACAAACGAAACATAGACAATGGACAGCCGTATGTAATTATAACAAAAGAAGACAGACTTCTTAAAATGATTCATATCGACTACGAGCGAAAAAAAACAATATTGTCTTCCTACAACAATATAGCTAATCCGGATGGGAAAAGAAAATATCCCGATATGGAAATTGACATAGATAATGATGTAATTCATTTATACAAGGTTGTAGGTAAATTAGCGAGAACGCAAATGTAGTTACAATAACAATACTATGAAATTCAATCAATACACATGGAACCTATATAAGCAATCTTCTGACGGACAAAAAGCTATTAAGGAGTTTGAGGAAGCCAATGAAAAGATGACTGAATACGAACTGTTTTCTAAATACAATCCTAATTCAGCACGTTTTCTTTCAGAAGACTATTTTGTAGAAACATGCGACCTATTTTGGGCTTGCTCTTTCGACAGTGCAGAAAAGCCCGAAAACCATGAATCTGCAAAGCAATTTTATTATACACTCACGACCAAAGGGATATTTGATGAAGAGCATGTAGCAGTAATCAATGAGGGCGAATACCAATTAATGCTATCTGCTAATGATATGTTGTCATTCATGTTATATTACTTTGCCCCTGAATACTTTTTCCCAAACCTTTTCAGAAGTCGTTTTTTCGTTTTAAATAAGATAACAGACACATTCGAGATAGAACTTCCTCTTATACCTAAAAAATCTGATTATAAATCGAGATGTATGTATTATTGGGAATTGTGTGAGGTGTTTTATCGGTTTAGAATTGAAAACCAACTCTCTCCAGCAGAGTTATGCGCATTTTTATATGACTATGCACCCAATTTCATTTCAAAAGAAAAAACAGATATTCCACAACCGGCACAAGCATGGTTCATTGGTGGGAAAACAGCCCCGATAGAATCTACTTTAGATTTTACTTTTTGGCAGGCCAATCCTGAAACCCAAAAAGGCGATATTCTAGTTCACTATGAAACATCACCAGTTAGCGCAATCACTTGTTTGTGGATCGCTCAAACAGATGGAGTGATAGATCCATTCTTCCACTATTACAGCAATACGTACATAGGAAATAAGATAAATCTACCTCATATAACATTGAAGGAACTCCAAGCCGATGAATACTTCTCAAAGCATCCTCTTATTAGAAAGAAGTTCCAGGGAGTAAACGGATGGCCAATGAGTAGCGAGGATTACTCCGAACTTCTGCGAATAATAAAGGCAAAAGGATTTGATATAGATACCTTACCAAAGCTATATGCTCCTACACTACCCCAAAATATAAGTATAGAGATAGAACGGGACGTAGAGCAACAGTTATTAGAACCTTTGCTTAACTCTATGGGATGGTATGAGAACAAAGACTTCATTCGGCAGTTACCAATCCAAGCAGGGAGAGGACATAGGATATTCCCAGATTATGCGTTACATTATGACAATAAACCAAATGAGGAAAGGGCAAAAGTGTTGATTGAAGCCAAGCTGTGTATGAGGAATAACAAGGAAAGAGAAGAAGCATATTTGCAAGCGCGCTCATACGCCCGATTACTTAATTCTTCTGTGATTGTTTTATGTGATAAGGATTACCTGATTGTTTATGAGAAAAAAGACAGCTTCGACCGGGACAGATATAAGAAATACCATTGGGGAGAGCTTGAAAATCCCGATTTATTCAACGAATTAAAGAACAAACTAAATATATAAGATTATGAAGAAGATTCTATTTACCATAATAGGCTTGTCAGCACTATTCTGTATGAGTTCCTGCGATGAAGCTGTTTATAAAGGGAGGAAAGTGTATAAAGCATATTTCGATTATACCTTAAAAGACCCTGAATCTTTCAAGGTGTACAGCGAAAAATACACAAAGGATGGAGATTTCACAGTAAATTGGGAACTGGATTATGGGGCTAAAAACTCTCTCGGTGGAATGGTGAGGGAGAAGGCTACGTTTACAACTGTTGGTACTTCGATATTTATAGACGGAAGTAGTTACAGGCTTGATGAATTGAAATGATTTGAAAATTGTTTTAGCAATATTTTAGCAATAACAACTAAAGAACATGATTGGAATCCGGGAAGAGTTAAACAACATAAGCCGGGGATTATGCCCGGCTTTAACATGAAAATCTCCTTTGTTTCAACATTGTTTCAACATCAAACGAAAACGAAAATATAAATAGGTGACAAACAGCAGATTAAGAAGTAGAAAAATTAGCCAGATGAGCTAATACCCCGAGAAATAATAACGATGCAAAGATACATAGAAAATCAATAATACAAAGCTTTTGGGAAAGTTTTTTTCTCATGTAAACAAAAAATTTATTTGCCACTTTTACTCCAAAGAGTTACTGTTGCGTGAAATTGTTAACCAATAGCTGACCAAGTTTAATAGCATAACAAGCGGATAACCCCGATTTGTGACAAGTCGGAGCTATCTAAATCATAAGTTAAAAGTTATTATGAAAAATCATTGTTGTATCAATACTATACCCCATCGGCATAATAACAGTCACAATAGTTACACGAACACCAAAGGGATCCCCACAGAAAGCTTCATTGGGAATACGGTGTATTTAGCTATGAATAACAACTATATGTCAAGAATGGATAGGATCGGAAAAAAGTCATACTGAAGCATCTTAGTAAAAGAACAATCATCGTCCTATCAAGTGCTACCCGGCATTATCTATATCAGTCCGGCAAAAGCATGAAAGGAGAAATATACCGAATATCCTAGAAGAGAAAGAAATATTCATGTCCGCCAATAACAAATCCACCACAAATACAACCAAGGGTTGCTGCTATTAACGGCTACGTACCATTTCAATTACAGCACTGTATTTCATAATTCTATGATTGGCAAGGCAAAAAAAGATGTAAAAATTGCATTAAACCTCCTCTATCGGCTTGGACCAAACTTCCTCTTTCGTTTCTTTACACATTACGGAAATAGTTCCTCCAACAAAATCCTTCACATATCCTTTGCGTTCAGCCAACATATCTTCCGCCATTCTAATGGCCTTAGCCTTATCTTTCAATGAAAATCCTTTATTAGCAAAATCATTACCTTCTTTAAAATATATATCATAAGTTTCCATTGTATCACCTTTTTAAATTTGAGTGGCAAAGATAAAACCTACAATTATTATGCACAAGAGATTTCTTAATTATTTTTCGAATATCGTCAAGAAACAATTTAACTAAAAAAATTCCCGACTTATCACAAGCCGGGAATTCATGTAAAAGCACTATTATAAATATACTAACTATTGCAAAATTTTACCATCTTCACCTAAGAACAATGTCTGTTCATGAGCATCACTTGTCAACACATTAATTTTATAAATACGGCTTCCATCAATGCCATAGGCCATAAAAGCCTGCTTTATCATAGCACCTTCCAGTGCAAGCCTGTCCATCACAGCTTCCGGCACATCATTCATATAGATTTCCGAGAAAACCAACTTCTTAGATTGTTGAGGCTTTTCCACTACCGGAACCTCTACCGGAGCCGCTTGAGCAAAAGAAACAGACACGCCTAAAGTCATCACTAATACCAATGTTACTAATACCTTTTTCATACGTAAATATTAAGCGTCCTACATAAAGTAGGACAGGTTTATACTAAAATTGATATAAAACCGAGTGGTTTGACAAAAGAAAGATTAGCATTCATGAAAACACAAATGCGGCTATTATACGATGACAAATAGCAACAGCTAAGAATTTAAAAGTTTCATACACGTGTACATAAGTCACAATCTTTGGCGCTTAGCTGTTGAGACCAATTTCATTTTCGGACTATGGTAATTCCAGTAAAAGTCGGCCTTTGGTCTGTATTGTTAATTGGGTGTTACTGCTTGTGGAACTTTAGTAAGCGAGACATTGTATCCAAGCTTTTAAGTTCAGAAGACAAATATACCTTGCGTTTCTGCTCTATCTTGATTGCATATATTGTGCTCCAAGTTCATGGTAACGGGACCCTGTACTCAGTATCAGATAAACGGATATCAACTGAGAATGTCCCACTGCAATCAAGGCACGTTTCTTTCCTCTGCGGGCAGCTATACGATGGTATCTTTCACTAAAAAACGTATTCTTTGTACGGGTCGCGCCCATGCGGCTTCTGTGATTACCGCCTTTACCTGTTTGTTTCCGTGAGTGATTCGTGCGCTTTTTTTTTACCCGCACTCTCGTTGTTGCCCGGAGAAAGACCGGCCCAGACGAAAGATGCTTTTCAGAAGGGAAGTGGGACATGTCAAGACCTATCTCAGAAACCAGATCCTCTACAACCTTGGTGCTAAAACCGGGAATCTCCCTGAGAAGTTCAAGGACATTCTCGTACTTGGACAACAGTCTCTTTATACGTTCGGACAAATCATCAACCAAAGTCTGAGTCTGGTCTATATCCTTTCGGATCATCTGAAGAAGATAAATGTGATGCTCTTCAACAAAACCGGTACACGCCTCAAGCAATTCTTCAGGACTGGCTGACAGTTTACCGTGATAAACTGAATTTATATCATCAAGAGTAAGGACTTTACCTTCACAAAGCATATCAATAAGAGAAGTAGCTGTCGTACCGCTTGTATTACTTACTACACTTGAAAGCTTGATGTTGCAGTCTTCAAGAATACGCATCATACGGTTCTTCTCTGAAGCTATCTGCTGAATAAGCTTGTTCCGGTAACGCGTCAGGTCACGAAGCTGACGTCGCCCTTGGGAGGAATATAGCTCGGTTTGAGAAGACCTGCCAGAAGAAGCTTGCAGATCCATTCGCTGTCCATCTTGTCTGTCTTGTGACCCGGAACATTCTTAATGTGACGGGCATTGACTATCCAAACATTGGGAATGGAATCTTCAAGAACCTTATAAACCGGCTTCCAGTAAACACCGGTACTCTCCATTCCCACATGCGTTACACCATTGGACAATAGCCATTCTTTCAATTCATTCAAAGAACTCGTGAAGGTTTTGAATGAGCGGGTCTCGCGTTGGATGCCTGCTCCGTCAATTGTCGCCACTACAACCTTTCAGGTGGACGTCGATACCGCAAGCGCGCTGTATCAACTGAGGGAATGTCACTTCTGCCATAACTGATACATTTTAGGGTTACACTATACAAAGGTAACTTCAGCTTGACTATTTACATTCTCTTGGGCGTGATTTTTTATCTCATGGGAATTTCATAATTACTTTATTTTTTATTCATTTTTACCGACAACAATAAAACAAGAAGCGTGCCACAAATCTGCTCATTTTAATATCTAACTAAAAATCAACCACATACATATACGCTTTTTCATTTCAGGAGTGTAGATTCCTGTTGACAACACCACAAAAGTGTGGAAAAAATCCACAAAATCAGGTTTTATACCGGCGAACAAAAAGTATAGCCAAGCTGTTTTATCAACCTCATCAAAACATTTAAATACCATGAAGAAGAGATGTTATTCTATATGTATAATATTATGGGTACTGATCACCACCTTGTCTGCTACCTCTCCCACTACATTTCATATAGCACTGAAAAAGATATATCCACATGCCACAAACGTAAGCTGGAGCCAACAAGGGAATTATTATGTGGCCTCTTTTACCCAAAATGGTTTTGAAAAAGAAGTATGGATGAACGGTAATGCCCAATGGGTAATGACTAATACCGATTTACAAACTACAGATCAACTGACACCTAACGTATATAATGATTTTACATTGAGTCCATACGCCATGTGGACTGCCACCAATGTAAATCTCATAGAATTTCCTAAACGAACCACTCTGTACGTAATTACTGTTAACCTAAACAATTCGTCGGCCACCAAACAATTATTCTACACACTGAATGGCAGGCTATTGCAAACACGTGACGTCAGTTATATCAATCCTACATTATCCCCCGGAATCTTTGAATTCTAATACTATTATGACTGAACAAATAACATTTCCGGAAAAGGGACACATCAACAATTGGCAAACGATTATAAACTAGCATTTTAAAGTAAAATAATAAAGAATCTACATTTTCAGGGCGTTAAATTAATGTAAAAACTGTTTCATTTCCCATCCCCCTTACCTCATTTTACTACTTTTGCGCACACTCAGCCTATAAATGTGCAAAAGTTATCATGGAACTAGAACAGAGTTTTATTGCTCTTATCGAGCAAAGTATAAAAACAAATTGGTATTTAAACGCTCTTACAGACTATAAAGGCATCACATTACAATACAGAGATGTGGCCCGTAAAATAGAGAAAATACATATCTTGCTGGAAAATGCCGGCATTGAGAAGGGAGATAAAATAGCCATCTGCGGGCGTAATAGCGCTCATTGGACAGTAACTTACCTTGCCGTCATCACCTATGGTGCCGTAGTAGTACCTATCCTACATGAATTCAAAGCCGATCAGGTACACAATATTGTAAACCACTCTGAAGCCCGCCTGTTGTTCGTAGGCGATCAGATATGGGAGAACTTGAATGAAGCAGCCATGCCTCATTTGGAAGGTATCATAGAATTGAAAGATTTCGGTGTACCCGTATCCCGTTCGGAAAAACTGGCTTATGCCCGCGACCATCTGAATGAGATATTCGGGCACAAATTCCCTTGCAGATTTCGTCCCGATGATATTTCTTATGAAAAAGAAAAATCAGAAGACCTGGCCATCATTAATTACACTTCAGGTACTACCGGATATTCCAAAGGCGTAATGCTGCCTTATCGTAGCATACTCTCCAACGTGCTCTACTGTAAAGAAAAATAGGTCTGAAAGCAGGTGACAGCGTCGTATCCATGTTACCTTTGGGACACGTATTCGGCATGACTTTCGATTTTCTTTACGGTTTCACAGCAGCGCCCATCTATGGTTTCTTACCCGCATGCCATCGCCCAAAATCATAGCCGAATCATTTGCGGAAATCCGCCCGCGCGTCATAGCCTGCGTGCCACTGATTGTGGAAAAATATTCAAGAAAAATATTCTTCCCAAGGTAGACAACAAATTAGGTAAACTGCTATTACATGTTCCCATCATCAGCGATAAGATAAAAGAACTTATCAAGCAGAAGGCGATGGAAGTTTTCGGCGGAAATTTCATCGAAATCATCATCGGAGGGCTCCTTTCAATGCCGAAGTGGAAGCCTTTCTAAAATGATAGATTTCCCATACACCATTGCATACGGAATGACTGAATGTGGTCCCATCATCTGCCATAGTCATTGGACAGAACTGAAACTGGCATCTTGCGGAAAAGTTGCCGCACGTATGGAAGCCAAGGTACTGTCTCCTAACCCATCAGCCATTGCGGGTGAACTGGTATGCCGTGGAGCCAACCTGATGTTGGGCTATTATAAGAACGAGGAAGCGACACGGCAAGTCATTGATACTGAAGGATGGTTGCATACAGGCGATATGGCGACAATAGACGAAGACGGAAATGTTTTTATCAAAGGACGTTGCAAAAACCTGTTACTCACTTCTTCCGGACAAAACATTTATCCGGAAGAAATAGAGTCAAGCTAAACAATATGCCATACGTGTCAGAGTCACTGATTATTCTGCAACAAGACAAACTGGTGGGCCTAATCTATCCGGATTCCGATGATGCTTTTGCTCACGGCTTGAGCCAATCAGACCTTGTACGGGTAATGGAAGAAAACCGCCTTGAACTGAACAAACAATTACCGGCATTTTCCCAAATAGCCCGCTTCAAGCTATATCCTGAGGAATTTGAAAAACAGCCAAGAAAAGTATCAAGCGCTTCTTGTACCAAGATATAAAAGAATAAATCAAAAAGCTCTCTTCATAATATGAAGATGTATCAAAAGTAAAATGGCGTATCATTTTGCCAGTAGGGGCAAGGTTCGCTCGCCCAAAAATAGTTTGCTTATGCATTTGGGCAGGCAAACCCTGCCCCTACAGTTGACAACATGATAACACAATCGGACTTTTAATCCCTCCGCCCCGTATGTATAAATCCACACATACGGTATAACTACAAAAGTTCAGATAATTCGTTCTGCAAACGTCCTGCCACTTCTTCCATAGGCACTTCGCACCCCAATTCTTTCTGTAATGAAGTAACCCCTTTATCCATGAATCCGCAAGGATGGATATAACTGAAATAGCGCAAATCCGTATTTACATTCAGCGCCAATCCATGCATTGTCACAAAATGACTGCTTCTCACTCCTATTGCACAAATTTTCCGTTCCTGCGGAGTTCCCGCGGCCAGCCATACTCCGGTCGCTCCCTTCACTCGCCCGGCCTCAATGCCATAAGATGCGCAGACCCTGATCACCGCTTCTTCCAACACATGAATATATTCCTTCAACCCCAAATGATAATCCTCCAAATTCAAGATAGGATAACAAACCAATTGTCCGGGACCATGATAAGTAATATCCCCTCCTCGATCAATATGATAAAGGGTGGCACCAATCATCTTCAATTGTGCCTCTCCCAGCAGCATATTCGTTTCCTTTCCACTCTTGCCTAATGTATAGACATGCGGATGTTCTACAAAAATAATTCTATTCTCATACGTTTTTCCCACTTGTTTAGCTTCCACCATGGCATTAAACAACTCCGTCTGCCGTTTCCAAGCCTCAGAATAGGGAACTAATCCCCAATTTTCAATTTTCATGATACCTCCCAGTTTTAAATGTAAAATAGGATAGGGTTCGCCCGATGCGTCTTTTGCATCCCTGCCAATAACCCGAAATCCAAAATGGCCATAAAAGCCGGACGCTTTCTTATTTTGTTCGTTTACATCGACATAACGTACATGGCAATGCTCCAAAGCATAACGCATCAATTGTTTCCCTATTCCCGTACCTATGGCACGCGGATGAACAAAAAGCATTTCAAGCATAGTCCCATTAATACCCATGAATCCTTCTATACCAGCATTGTCACGAATCATGTAAAGCGGCATACTATGAAGATAAACACTCCATACCAGTGGCTTTAACTTCTGAATATATGCTTCAGGTATGAAATGATAAGTAGCACGCACCGAAGCTTCCCATAAACAGGTCAATTCATCAAAGTCATCGGGCGTAGGTTTAATTATTTGATACATATTACTTTTTTCTGCAAAGGTGGGATAATTATTGTATATTTGCAACCCCAATCAAAAGAAAGAATATGTTGCCGTACATCAATGATTTTCCAATAGAATTCCGCGACTATATCGCAGTGAAAT